>Ga0214917_10000155_pt1 | contig 82294 bp, 75 predicted proteins | sample LL_1208_BB_MetaG_FD_177983 | JGI IMG/M metagenome (GOLD analysis project Ga0214917, IMG submission 177983) | Freshwater microbial communities from Lake Lanier, Atlanta, Georgia, United States - LL_1208_BB | ecosystem: Environmental > Aquatic > Freshwater > Lake | place: USA: Georgia | collected... | reverse complement strand
TTGCACCTTCGTTAATGGAGATGGAGTCATCGGGAATGATGAGGTCTTCATCTACTTCCAGCTTGGTTCCGATTCCTGAACATTCGGCACATGCACCAAAGGGTGAGTTAAAGGAGAATGAACGTGGTTCAAGCTCTTCAAATGAGAGATTGCAATCGTGGCAGGCGAGATGTTCGCTATATGTGTGTTCTTTCTCTGGGCCCTTGGCGTCGACAAAATCGAGAAGGACGAGACCATTACCGAGGCGCAACGCAGTTTCGATGGAATCTGTGAGGCGAGATTTGCTCTCAGTTTTTGCAGTAAGGCGATCGATGACAACTTCGATGGTGTGCTTCTCTTGCTTCTTAAGCTTGGGCGGTTCAGTCAGCACAATAGTTTCACCATCAACGCGCGCACGTGAATAACCTTGCGTTACTAGCTCTGCAAAGAGATCGACGAATTCGCCCTTACGTTCGCGGATAACTGGTGCAAGTACCTGAAACTTTGTTGTGGCAGGCATGGTGAGAATCTGATCGACAATCTGCTGAGGGCTCTGGCGTGAAACCGCCTTGCTGCACTTAGGGCAATGCGGGCGTCCAGCGCGCGCAAAGAGGAGACGGAAGTAGTCATAGACCTCAGTGATAGTTCCAACTGTTGAACGAGGGTTTCGGTTCGTTGACTTCTGATCAATAGAGACAGCTGGTGAAAGACCTTCGATGAAATCAACATCCGGTTTATCCATTTGGCCCAAGAATTGACGGGCGTATGCAGAAAGTGATTCAACGTAGCGGCGTTGACCTTCAGCGAAGATGGTGTCGAAGGCAAGACTTGATTTACCTGAACCTGAAAGACCAGTGAAGACGATAAGTGCATCGCGTGGAAGTTCGATGGAGACATCTTTGAGGTTATGTTCGCGTGCTCCGCGGACAACTAACTTATCGATGCTCATGTACCAGCCTCATCCATTCCACGAAGTTCACGCTTTAACTCTTTAAGTTCATCACGTAGGCGAGCTGCAAGTTCGAAGTGAAGTTCATCTGCAGCGCTACGCATCTGTTCGGTGAGGGAGCCTATCAACGCAATCAACTCTTGGCGCGGCATGGAGTCGGTCGGCTTTGATGAGAACGGCAATACAGCGCTCGACTTCTTGCCTTTGAGAGCCGCCATGATGTCATCGGTGTCATCGCTCTCTTGGGCGATCAAATCGGTGATATCTGAAATCTTCTTCCTCAAAGGTTGAGGGTCAACGCCTCGTTCGAGGTTGTATGCAACCTGCTTTGCGCGGCGGCGGTTCGTTTCGTCAATCGCCTTTGTCATGGAGGCCGTCATATTGTCGGCATACATATGAACTTCGCCTGAAACATTTCGCGCGGCACGGCCAATGGTTTGAATGAGTGACGTTGCTGAACGCAGGAAGCCTTCTTTATCTGCATCAAGAATTGCGACAAGAGATACTTCAGGAAGATCAAGGCCTTCACGGAGCAAGTTGATACCTATCAATACCTCATATTCACCGCTACGGAGTTCGCGTAGAAGTTCAACGCGACGCAAAGTATCTACTTCGGAGTGGAGGTAGCGAACACGCACTCCCTTCTCTTGAAGGTAATCTGTGAGATCTTCAGACATCTTCTTTGTAAGAGTTGTTACTAGGACACGTTCATTGCGTTCAGCCCGGATATTGATTTCATGTAAGAGATCATCTATCTGACCCTTAATTGGCTTGACGATAATTTGTGGATCGACCAAACCTGTAGGTCGGATTACTTGCTCAACTACATCTCCATCAACCTTTGCCATCTCATATTTTCCTGGCGTTGCTGAAAGATAGATAGTTTGGCCGGTACGTTCGAGGAATTCCGGCCACTTCAGCGGGCGGTTATCCAGTGCGCTGGGAAGGCGAAAGCCGTGTTCGACGAGAGTGCGTTTGCGGGCAGAGTCTCCTTCAAACATCGCACCAATCTGTGGAACGGTGACGTGACTTTCATCGATGACGACGAGGAAATCTTCAGGGAAGTAATCGAGCAAGCAGTTAGGCGCAGATCCTGGTTCGCGACCATCGAGATGGCGCGAGTAATTTTCAATTCCAGAACAGAAGCCAAGTTGTTGCATCATCTCTAGATCGAAGGTGGTGCGCATGCGAAGACGCTGTTCTTCCAGCAACTTGCCCTGCTTCTTAAAGAGATTGAGCTGAATCTGAAGTTCATCTTCAATATCACTCATGGCGCGCTTCATCGTCTCAGGGCCCGCGGCATAGTGAGTTGCAGGGAAGATATAGATCTCTTCCTCATCTCGGACAATTTCTCCGGTAAGTGGGTTGAGTGTCATGATTTTCTCAATTTCATCACCGAACATTTCGATGCGCACTGCGAGCTCTTCATACATAGGAATGATCTCGATGGTGTCCCCACGGACTCGGAAGGTGCCGCGTTCAAAAGCCATATCGTTGCGCTTATATTGAACATCTACGAACTTGCGCAGCAAGGCGTTACGTTCGACTTCATCGCCGACTTTGAGGCGAATCATGCGGTCGATGTACTCCTGCGGGGTTCCAAGACCGTAGATGCATGAAACGGTTGCTACGACTATGACATCGCGGCGAGTGAGGAGTGAGTTAGTCGCTGAGTGGCGCAAGCGTTCAACTTCATCGTTCACGCTTGAATCTTTCTCGATAAAGGTATCTGTCTGAGGAACATAAGCTTCTGGCTGGTAGTAGTCGTAATAGGAAACGAAATACTCGACTGCATTGTTAGGTAGAAGTTCGCGGAATTCATTTGCTAGCTGTGCCGCCAAAGTCTTGTTGGGCGCAAGGACCAAAGTCGGACGTTGTAATCGCTCAATCAACCATGCAGTAGTGGCTGACTTTCCTGTACCGGTGGCGCCAAGTAGGACAACGTCTTGTTCGCCTGCATTGATGCGGCGGGTTATCTCTTCGATGGCCGCAGGTTGATCGCCAGCTGGTACGTAATCACTAATTACCTGAAATGGTGCAACCTTTCGCTGAAGATCGGTTACTGGGCGCACCCCGTTAGCCTAGCGATTGGGGTACGAGAACGCTCTCCCAGAGATTTTCCACCTGGCGAAGCAGTGAATCTTCATCTCCATCATTGCGAATAACGCTATCTGCGACCGCAGAACGGGCTGCTTCGGTGGCTTGGGAGGCCATCCGTTTTTCTATCTGCGAAATATAGAGCCCCTTCTTCAAGAGTCGGGCTTTACGGAGTTCAATATCCGATTCAACGGTGATGATGTAATCAAACTTTTCAGCAGCACCTGTTTCAACAAGTAACGGGATTTCATAAATCAAGATGTCGTCGTGATCTAAATCTGCAACGGCCTCAGCAAAGAGCGCCTGAACTCGAGGATGGATGATCGCCTCTAACTCTTTGCGAGCCTGTTCATCGCTGAAGACAATTTCGGCGAGCTTCTTACGATCAATATCTCCATTAATAATGACTTCATCACCGAATCGAAGTAAGACATCTGCAAAACCATCTGTGCCGCGTTCGATTGCCATACGCGCTAACTGGTCTGCATCGATAACCAGTGCACCAAGGCGTGCAAAGAGTTCGGAGACGGTGGATTTACCTGCACCAATTCCACCTGTGAGCCCAACAACCAGCATGGTGCAACCCTACCCCCGGGAAATAAAAAAGAGACTCATGCGGGGTAAGCGAGGTTAAGGAGCAGCTCGCGACCCGTATGAGTCCCTCTTCGTTAAGAGTTATTCAGCTACAACAGCAGCTTCTTCAGCTACCTTCGCTTCTGCCTTCTGCTTCTTATGAGCCATGAAGCGCTCTTGAGCAACAGCGTATTGACGCTCCCACTCTTCGCGCTGTGAATCAAATCCTGGCTTCCATTCCTGAGTTTCAGGATCGAAACCTTCTGGATAGATGAAGTTGCCTTCAGCATCGTAACGAGCAGACATTCCGTACTGAGTTGGATCGAATGCTTCAATCTCAACTTCATGTCCTTCATTAGCTTGCTTCAATGAGAGTGAGATGCGGCGGCGCTCAAGATCGATATCGATGATCTTGACGAAGAGTTCGTCATCTACTGCAACAACCTGCTCTGGAATCTCAACGTGGCGTTCTGCCAACTCTGAGATGTGAACAAGTCCTTCAATGCCTTCGTGAACACGAATGAATGCACCGAATGGAACAAGCTTTGTTACGACGCCTGGCACAACAGTGTTAATTGTGTGAGTGCGTGCAAATGCCTGCCATGGATCTTCTTGTGTTGCCTTGAGTGAGAGAGAAACACGCTCGCGCTCGAAATCAACTTCGAGAACTTCTACGGTTACTTCATCGCCAACTTCAACAACTTCACCTGGGTGATCGATGTGCTTCCATGAAAGCTCTGAAACGTGAACAAGACCGTCTACGCCACCAAGGTCAACGAATGCACCGAAGTTAACGATTGATGAGACGACGCCTGAACGAACCTGACCCTTTTGGAGCTGGTGAAGGAATTCAGTGCGTGACTGTGATTGTGTCTGTTCGAGGAATGCGCGACGTGAAAGCACAACGTTGTTGCGGTTCTTGTCGAGCTCGATGATGCGAGCCTCAACCTGCTTACCGATGTAAGGAGTGAGGTCACGGACGCGACGCATTTCAACGAGAGATGCTGGCAAGAAGCCGCGCAATCCGATGTCGACGATGAGTCCACCCTTAACAACTTCAATAACTGTTCCGACGACAACTTCGTCGCGTTCCTTCTTGCCTTCGATCTCTCCCCATGCACGTTCGTACTGCGCGCGCTTCTTAGAGAGGATGAGGCGTCCTTCTTTATCTTCCTTCTGGAGAACAAGAGCTTCGACTTTATCTCCAACCTTGACGATGTCATTTGGATCTGCATCGTGGCGGATAGAGAGTTCGCGTGACGGAATTACGCCTTCAGTCTTGTAACCGACGTCGAGGAGTACTTCTTCGCGATCAATTTGAACGACTGTGCCAATGACGAGGTCTCCGTCACTGAAATTTCTGATTGTGCCTTCGATTGCGGCTAGAAAATCTTCTGCTGATCCAATGTCATTTACTGCAATTTGTGTAGTCAAGATGCTCCGTAGGGATAGAAAGTAGTAGGGATAGGACTATTTAGTTATTCCAAACTTGGTAGTTCGGAAGGCAAAGAGTACGGGTGAGGGTGAATTGCAGGCAAATCCCCGCATAGATCCAGGTAGCACCCAATAGAATGACGAGCACATGAAGCGATATTTCGAGCTCTTCGGGATTCCCAATGTCTGGACCCTGCTCATTGCCTGTTTTCCAGCTCGCGTTGCATACGGAATGGTCGGTCTCTCGATCTTCTTCAAAGCTGAACAAGCAACTGGTTCAATCGCCTTTGCTGGTATCGCAATCGGACTCAATGCAGCTGCAGGTTCTCTTACAGCTGGTATCCGTGGATCGATTATGGATAAGTACGGCCAGACATGGCCACTTCGAATAATGGTGCCCGCCTACGCAGGAATGGCTTTTGCGCTTAATGCAATGAATTCAAAACCTTTCATGTTGATCTTTGCTTTTGCGATGGGACTCAGCGCTCCCCCAATCAACTTATCTGTACGGCCACTCTGGAAGATTGTTGTTCCACCGGATTTCTTGCGAACTGCATATGCGATGGATACCGCAATCATGAGCACAGCTGGTGTTGTAGGTCCAGTGATTGCAACATCACTTGCGCTCTCTTCACATCCTTCACTTCCACTTAATATCTGTGGTGGGTTGATGCTCTTGGGTGGTGGTGCGCTTGCTGTAACTAAAGTTTCGCGTAGTTGGATTCCAGAGAAGAAATCTGCGGATTACCAGCCGCTCTGGCGCCATAAGCCGCTACAACTTCTCATGATTGAAGGATGCTTCCTTGGATTTGGTTGGGGCGTATTCGATGTTGCTGTCCCAGCATTTACGACTATCGAAAAGGTTCCCTACCTCACCGCTTGGATATTCACCGCAATGGGACTTGCCAACATTATTGGCGGACTGCTTGCCGGGTTGGTGTCAAAGAGAACTTCTTCCTTACGCGCAATGCGCCGCACATATGGAATCTGGTTCTTTGCATCCATTCCCATGGCACTTTCCTATCCAGGTTGGTCCATGATTATCGCTGCTGCGCTTCTTGGACTACTGGGCGGAGCAATCATGGTCTTCTATTGGGAAGTCATGGAAGCTATCCGTCCCAAAGGATCTCCGACTGCGATGATGGGTTGGCTCTGGACCGTGGAAGGAACTTTGATGTCTATCGGTTCAGCTGCCGGTGGAGTTATTTCAGAGCATTTATCACCAACAATTGCACTCTGTATCACTACGGCTTGTATTGGTATTGGTTATGTCATTCTGGCAATTGGTAAATCACGATTAGTTGCAGCAGATCGAATTCCTAGTGAAGAAGAAGATTTAGAAGCGATGAAAGATAATTCTCCCACTACAAGTTAGTGAGCAGCGTCGTTCCAGCTCTTTCCGATACCGACAGAAACATCGAGTGGCGCGCGTAGTGGGTATGCCTTACCCATCTGCACTCGGACAAGTTCGGATACCTCTTCAATTTCAGAGGTAATAACCTCAAGAATCAACTCGTCATGAACTTGAAGCAATAGACGAGATTTATATTTACCTTCAACGAGCGCTGCTTGAACATTAAGCATCGCTTGTTTGATGATGTCTGCAGCTGATCCCTGGATTGGGGCATTGAGCGCCATTCGTTCTGCAATTTCACGACGTTGGCGGTTATCGTGCATAAGGTCAGGCAGGTAACGCCTACGTCCCATTACTGTCTCGGTGTAACCAACTTTGCGGGCATCTTCGACGACCGTTTTAAGGTAATCACGAATTCCACCAAATCGTTGGAAATATCGATCCATTAAATCTTGTGCAGCAGGCGGCGTGAGATCGAGTTGAACTGCTAAGCCGTATGAACTTAGCCCATAGGCGAGCCCATATGACATCGCCTTAATCTGGCGGCGCATCTCAGGATCTACATCGGCAGGCTTTACGCCAAATACCTCTGCCGCAACAGTTGCGTGTAAATCTTCACCTGATTCGAATGCTTTCAGTAAATGCTCATCGTTAGAGAGATGAGCCATGATGCGCATCTCAATCTGGCTGTAATCAGCGGTAAGGAGTGCGTCGTATCCACTTCCTGCGATGAAGCAGCCGCGAATCTTCCGTCCTTCTTCAGTGCGAACCGGAATGTTCTGCAAGTTGGGGCCTACTGATGAGAGTCGACCTGTTGCAGCAACAGTCTGAGCAAAGTGGGTATGAATCCGCTTATCCTTTTGGATTTCAACAACCAAGCCTTCGATGGTGGTAGCCAACTTCTTTGTTTCACGAATCCGAAGGAGCGCTGCAAGTAATGGGTGCGAAGTCTTCTCAAAGAGCCAGGTCAGTGCATCGGCATCTGTTGTGTAACCTGTCTTGATCTTCTTTGTCTTTGGAAGTCCCAGTTCTTCAAAGAGGACAACCTGCAGTTGCTTAGGGGAAGCCACATTAAATTCGTGGCCGGCAGCATCATGTGCGACCTTAGTCTCGCGCGCTACTTCACCATCGAAGAAGGTAGCGAGGGTTTCCAGCCCCTTCTTATCGACAGCAATACCGCGGTTCTCCATCAAGGCCAAGAGATCTGCAATCGGTAGTTCGAGTTCGAGATAGAGCTGTGAAAGGTTGCGATCGGTAAGTTCCTTGGTGAGTGAAACACGAAGGCCAAAGAGTGCGCAGGCAGTCGTCAGCAAAGTTTGTTCTGGCGAAGACTCATCAATCTGACTTCCATCGCCCCATCGTTCGAGCAAATCCTTTACCTCTTGAGAACGAACACCAGGATTGACGAGGTAGGCGGCAAGGGATGTATCAAAAGCTATGCCAGTTAACCCATTTTCACGCGCAACCGCCTTTGCATCATGAGCAATCTTTTCGATGGCAGAGTCAGTTGCCCACTCCCCCATAACGGATGAGTGCACAAGGAATGCTGTCTTCTTATCAAGTGCAACGGCGTAGCGATGCAGGCGATCATCAACAAGTTCATAGGCAATTGAGATTGCTCCGGAGTGCGCTGCAATCTTTACGCTCACTTCTTCTGCCGTAAGGATGGCTGAATCAATATCTGAACCAAAGAGTGAGAACTCAGGTTCAGCCTCTTTCTTAGATTTCTTTTCTACTGTTGGCTCGCCGGTCGAGATAACTTTGAGGCGATCTTTCAGAGTACGAAATTCGAGTTGCTCAAAGAGACTGGCCAGATCAGATTCCTTAACGCCACTCCAAGCTAGATCATCAATAGTAAATTCAATAGGCGCATCGTGAAGAAGTTGGGTGAGTTCGCGGTTGCGCTTTACATTATCTATATTGGCGCGAAGAGAATCGCCAACTTTGCCGCCGACTTTCTCTACCTGACTAAGGAGTTCTGTCAGCGATCCGTACTCGACAACCCATTTCGCCGCAGTCTTCTCGCCAACACCTGGAATCGAGGGCAAGTTGTCGCTGGGATCTCCACGAAGGGCGGCAAAATCTGGATACTGGTCAGGCGTCATTCCATATTTCTCTTGGACTGCAACAGGCGTCATGCGCGCCATTTCAGAGACGCCCCGCTTGGGATAAAGAACAGTTGTTTGGTCGGTAACTAGTTGGAAGCTGTCACGGTCGCCAGTACAGATAAGAACTTCAGCGCCTTCCTTCTCAGCGCGTTTAGTTATTGTTGCGATGATGTCATCGGCTTCAAATCCTTCGAGTTCAAATTGGTTGATTCCAAAACCCTTTACGAGTTCATGAAGATAGGACATCTGTGAGCGAAATTCATCCGGAGTCTTGGCGCGATTAGCTTTGTAATCAGGAAAGATTTCAGTACGGAAGGTCTTGCGTGAAACATCGAAGGCAACAGCAACGTGAGTTGGCTTCTCATCCTTAAGCAGTGAGATCAACATCGTGGCAAAGCCGTAAATCGCGTTGGTGTGTTGGCCTTGCGCGGTGGTGAAATTTTCGGCAGGCAGTGCGAAGAATGCACGATAAGCCATTGAGTGGCCATCGATAAGGAGCAATCTCTTGGGAGTCGCATTGCTCTTCGTAGCCATGGCGCTCATCATAGATATAAACTCCGTGACTATGACTGAACCTGATTACTTAGCAATCATCAAAGAACGCGGCCAAGGCGCTCTCGATATCAAGATGGGCATTGAGATGCTTGAAGTCTCACCAGAGCGTTTAGTGGCAAGGATGCCTGTTGAGGGAAATACCCAACCTATCGGTCTCTTACATGGTGGCGCTAACGTGGTTCTTGCTGAATCACTCGGTTCGATTGGTACTCAGCTTCATGCTGGCCCTGATCGCAAGATTGTTGGAGTGGATATCAACGCTACTCACCACAAATCAGCAACCAGTGGTTTTGTCACTGCAGTTGCGACTCCGATTTCACTAGGTCGCACACTCTGTGTCTATGAGATCGTTATAACAAACGAGGCAGGTCAGCGAACATGTACTGCTCGCATAACCTGCCTCATTTTAAATCCGTAATTTTTAAACTAGTGAGCACCTGTTCCGAGGTATGCCTCGCGTACAGCCGGATCATTGAGTAGAGCTGAAGCAGCAGCTTCCTTCGTCACATTTCCAGTTTCTAGAATGTAGGCACGGTCTGCGCGCTGAAGCGCTTGTTGTGCATTCTGTTCAACCAAGAGAATTGTTACGCCCTGCTTATTGATCTCAGTGATGATACGGAAGATATTTGCAATCATCTGTGGTGCTAGACCCATTGAAGGTTCATCGAGTAATAAGACCTTAGGGCGAGCCATCAAAGCGCGGCCCATCGCAAGCATCTGCTGCTCTCCACCTGAAAGTGTTCCACCAGCCTGAGCAATACGTTCCTTCAAACGTGGGAACAAGGTGTAGACGCGATCAAGATCTTCCTGCATCTCGTTCTTGCGATCCTTGCGATTGAACTTACCCATCTCAAGGTTTTCGAGAACTGTCATACCAGGGAAGATTCCGCGGCCTTCGGGAACTTGTGAGATGCCAAGATCTACACGTTCGTGCGCAGGAATCTTATTGATGCTTCTGCCATCAAAGGTGATATCTCCACTTGATACGGGGCGAAGGCCAGAGATGGTCTTAAGAATTGTGGTCTTACCAGCACCATTAGCACCGATAAGTGTCACGATCTCACCTTGGTTAACAACAACTGATACGCCTTTAATCGCTTCAATCTTGCCGTAGTGAACGCGAAGATCTTTAATTTCAAGACGCATCTGCTGGCACTCCTAGGTAAGCCTCGATTACACGAGGGTCATTTTGAACAACTGATGGGAGATCATCTGCAATCTTTGAGCCAAAGTCGAGAACTGCAACGCGATCTGAGATACCCATGATGAGCGACATATCGTGCTCAATGAGAAGAACTGTGTAGCCCTTATCGCGAATCTTCTTGATGAGATTTGCAAGCTCTACTTTTTCAGCTGGGTTAAACCCTGCTGCTGGTTCGTCAAGGAGCAACAACTCAGGCTCGGTACCGAGTGCGCGAGCAATCTCGAGACGACGCTGATCTCCATATGGAAGATTCTTTGCAAGTTGATCGGCACGGTGGTCGATACCCATAAGCTCCAAAAGCTCGAATGCGCGCTCTTTGCTCTCCTTCTCTTCACGGCGGTTGAGTGGAGTTCCAATCAAAGCGCGCAAGAGACCGGTCTTCTTATGAACATCGGTGGCAGTAATGACATTTTCAAGAGCGGTCATATCACCGAAGAGGCGAACGTTCTGGAATGTACGGGCAAGACCTGACTTCGTTACCTGATGGCGCTTCTTACCGGCGAGGTTTACGCCCTTAAATGTGATCTCTCCCGAAGTAATTGGGTAGACACCTGTTACTACGTTGAAGACCGTTGTCTTTCCCGCACCGTTAGGTCCGATGAGCGCGCAGATCTCGCCGCGGTTAACGTGGAAGTTAACTTCGTTAAGAGCTGTAACACCACCGAACTTGATTGTGACGTTCTTCAGTTCGAGAAGTTTCTCAGACATTAGATTGACCTCTTCTCTGTAATCTTTTCGCGTTTCTTACGTGGCAAGAGCCCATCTGGTCGCAAGTTCATCATAAGAATGAGAACTGCACCGAAGACCAATTGACGAGCCTCAGAGATGAAGCGGATGCGCTCAGGCAGGTAGGCCAAAATTGCTGCACCCATAATGACGCCCCAGATATTTCCGATTCCGCCGAATACAACACAAGCGAGAATCAAAATCGAGACATCGAACTTAAACATATCTGGTGAGATAACTGCGACCTTAGATGCATAGAGAACGCCGGCTGCTCCACCCACTGCTGCGCCAATCACGAAGGACCAGAGCTTGTAGACGAGAGTGTTAACGCCCATGAGAGCCGCAACATCTTCGTCTTGGCGGATTGCTTCCCAAGCGCGGCCTGGGCGACGGATAGTAAATCGGCGCACCATCCATACGACGAGAAGAATCATTGCTAGCACCAACCAGAAGAAAGCTTCTGGGTGCATCAAATCGAATTTGATTCCGAAGACACTTGGTGGATTTGGAATTCCAGGAATTCCATTAGGTCCACCAGTTACTGAAAGGTTGATTGCGACGATGCGGATAATTTCACCGAAGCCAAGGGTAATGATTGCTAGGTAATCTCCACGCAGACGTAGCGCAGGAAGGCCGAGGATTACTCCCGCAACCATCGCAAAGGCGATACCGAACGGCATGATCTCCCAGGTATTCCAACCATAAAGCGTTGAAAGAATTCCTTGGGTGTATGCGCCGATTGCAAAGAATGCGACGTAACCAAGATCGAGAAGACCTGACTTACCAACAACGATATTGAGTCCAAGAGCCATCAAGATAAACATGCCGACTGGATAGACCAATACGTTCTGGAATGAGGTGATTGGTGTGTTGAGGAAGCTGGTTGGTCCCCATGATGCAGCGAATGGGAGAAGTCCCATAAGAACGATAAAGGAGACGACGAAGATGGTACGAACAGGACGTGACCATCCCGCCCAGACTTCTGCACCCTTATCGCGAAGATTAAATCGAGTTAAGTTAGCCATCATGTCCTCGTCTGCTGTACGGCTTCACCGAAGAGGCCGTTTGGTTTGAATAGGAGTACTGCGACAAGAACTGTAAAGACAGTTACTGCCTTCCATTGTGAACCGAGCATCGCTGAAGCAAATTGCTCAAGCATTCCAAGTGCGATGCCGCCATAGAAGGCGCCACGTAGGTTTCCGATACCTCCGAGAACTGCTGCAGTAAATGCTGCGATTCCCATATTGAAGCCCACGTTAAAGATGGTGTTCTCATAGACCGTTGTGTACAGGAATGCCGCAGCGCCGGTTGTAAGACCGCCGATGCAGAAAGTCAGTGTGATTACTCGGTTGATATTGATACCCATCAACTTTGAGTTCTCTTCAGACATCGATACTGCACGAATTGATTTACCAAGACGTGAGCGATTCACAAACTGATCAAGGACTACGAAGATGATGATTGGAGCGACGATTGTCATCACAGTATCGATACGGAAGTTTGCTCCATGGAACTCGCCGAAGCTCCACTTATCGAGAAGACGTGGCGTTGTCATCGGACGTGAGATTGTGATGATGCGCATTCCTTCAAGAAGGAAGATCGAGACGCCGATTGCCGAAATAAGAGATGCAAGACGGTTTGCTCCACGAGCGCGCAGGCGTCGGTAGGCAACAAGTTCGACGATGATTGCCAAGATGGCACATGCAAGCATCGAAGCCAGAAGCGCGAAGGCAAGTGTGTAAACCAATTTAAAGCCATGAAGCGATGGCGCTCCGATGTCATACCCAAGGAAGTGCACCTCAATGTAAAGGGTGGCAAATGTTCCAAACATAAATACTTCAGAGTTAGCAAAGTTAATGAGTCTCAAAACTCCGTACACCATGGTGTACCCAAGCGAGACAAGCGCATAAATAAGGCCCAGTGCGAGCCCTTGCAAAGCAAGGCTCCAGAACTGAGAGGTGATTACTGAAAAATTCATATCAACCGATCTGTTGAGGTGAAGAGTGTTATGAAGTGTGGCCACTCCCCCGAAGGAAAGTGGCCACACCCTTAAAACAATATGTATTAACTACATATCAACTGCGTTACTTCTTAATTCAGCGCTAATTAAGCAACTGAGTCGTAGACGATAACGCCATTCTTTACTAGGTATCCACCAACTGGAGCTCCACCGATGATGTCGCCATAACGGTTGAACTTGATGACGTCTCCGCCAACACCCTTGAATGAACCTGAGTTAACGCAAAGCTGGATAGCTGAACGTGTCAACTTACCCTGGCTGATGCAGTCAAGGAAGATGTTTGTAGCGTTGAACGCTGTTGTTGAGTAAAGACCAGGAACCTTAACTCCTGTGATCTTTGTGAACTCAGCAAGCTGAGCAGGTGTAAGGATCTTGTCGAATGGGACGTCAGCAGCTGTGAGACGTACGCCTTCTGCTGCCTTACCTGCAAGACCTGGGAAGTCAGATGTGTTTGTTCCATCACCTGAAGCCAAGATGCCTGTGTATCCGCCATCGCGAAGTGCCTTGAAGAGCTTCGCTGCATCTGTGGTGTAACCACCGTAGATAACAACGTTAGCGCCTGAAGCCTTAACCTTTGAAGCTACTGATGTGTAATCAGCAGTTCCCTTTGCAACAGAGTCTGTTCCAACAACTGTTCCGAGCTTCTTTGCCTGTGGGAGTGCACCCTTAGCAAGAGGTCCACCGTATGTTGTCATGTCATCGATTACGTAGAACTTAGGAGCTGTAACGCCCTTAGCTGCGTAACGTGCAAGTGCTGGTGCCTGGAATCCATCGTGTGCAACGACGCGGTGGAAGATTGGGAATCCACGATCTGGAGCCTTTGGATCTGTTAGTGAAACTGCAGATGCTGAAGGAGCGATCATTGTGAGTCCTGCTGCACGGTATGCAGGGAATGAGTTACGAGCTTCACCAGAACATGAAGTTCCGATTACGCCGATAACTGCCTTGTTAGCAGCAACACCAGGAGCGATGTTTGCAGCAACTGTTCCGTCGCACTGTGAGTCAGCCTTGATGAGTTCTACCTTAACTGCTGGGTTCTTTGCATTGTAAAGAGCGATTGCGTAGATCGCGCCTGGAATCTGATCCTGGCCGAGCTGTGCATCTCCACCTGTAAGTGGACCCTGGAATGCGAGTGTTACTGATTTCTTAGCAGCTGCATTTGCTGGAGCTGAAGCAACTACGCCAAGGGCGAGAGTTGTAGCAGCAGCAATAGCGAGACCGCTTACGATCTTCTTATTCATGTATTGCCTTCCTGTTTTTTCTTGCTTGTGTCCCGGGACAGGGAGGTGAGAAGAGTAATGCTCAACCCACGCTTGAGACAAGGCGAAAGGGCTCGAAAAGCCCGTTCAGGAGGTCACTTTTTGATTACGAAATGCAGAGACGCAAAGGGTTTGCACTGCCTACTTATCGAGGGCCGCCTCAGGCGAAATTACGGCGTTGGCGACCTCTTTCATCGTCAATCGGCGGTCCATGGCAGCTCTTTGAATCCACGAAAAAGCCTCGGGCTCTGACAGGTTGAGGGCCTTCATCAAAATGCCTTTAGCCCGATCAATAATCTTTCGGGTCTCTAGACGCTCGTGCAGATCTGCAACTTCTTCAGCTAAAGATTTCATTTGAGTGTGACGACTAATTGCGATCTCGATTGCAGGAACTAAATCACCGATAGTAAATGGTTTAACTACGTATGCCATAACTCCGGCATCGCGTGCGCGATCCACAAGTTCCTTCTGGCTAAATGCAGTCAACATCAGAACTGGTGCGATTGAAATAATTTTTTCAGCAGCAGAAATTCCATCAAGGACTGGCATCTTCACATCGAGGATTGCTAAATCAGGTTGATGCTCTGTTGCAAGTGCGATTGCTTCCTCGCCATTTGTAGCTTGTGCAACAACTGAGTACCCAGCTTCTTGCAACATCTCGACAAGATCCATACGAATGAGCGCTTCATCTTCTGCGACAAGAATTCGCACAGTGCTCTTCAAAGTGGCTTCGTTGCTCATGTGCCTCGAGTCGGATTCGAACCGACACTATGCAGTGTTTGAGACTGCCCTCTCTACCGTTGGAGTACCGAGGCGTACTCCCCCTATCGTATTAGAAGAGAGCAGATACGAGAAACGAGTGGAGCTGTGTATTAGCGACTGGGGATTAACGGTATGCAGGCACTACGCCATTAACAGCATCGCCCACCTTGTGTACGCGCATAGCGTTGGTTGAACCTGGAATTCCAGGAGGTGAACCAGCAACAATCATGACGAGTTCGCCAATTTCAGCGCGCTTACCTTCGATGAGCATCTTATCTGCTTGCAGCACCATTTCATCAGTGTGCTTGACCATCGGAGTTACCAAAGGTTCAACGCCCCACGAAAGTGCAAGGCGGTTATAGGTGCCTTCTTCAGGTGTAATTGCAAGGATTGGAATAGGCGAGCGAAGGCGTGAAATACGACGTGCAGAGTCACCTGATTGTGTAAAAGTCACAAGGAACTTTGCGCCGACAATGAGACCCACTTCAGCAGCTGCCTTTGTGATTGCTCCACCTTTAGTACGTGGATTAGTCATCAATGGACGAATGCGATCAAGACCGAGTTCTTCAGTGCGCTCGATGATGCGAGCCATTGTTTCAACAGCCTGGATAGCAAATTCACCGACTGAAGTTTCACCTGAAAGCATCAAGGCATCTGCTCCGTCGAGAACTGCATTTGCGCAATCTGTTGCTTCGGCGCGAGTAGGTGAAGAGTTTGTAATCATGGAATCCAACATCTGCGTCGCAACGATAACGGGCTTTGCAGCATCACGAGCAAGTTCTACGCAACGCTTCTGCACCATGGGGACATCTTCAATGGGAAGTTCAACACCCAAGTCACCGCGAGCAACCATGATTCCATCAAATGCAGCAACGATTTCAACAAGATTTTCTACTGCCTGTGGTTTCTCAATCTTTGCAATAACAGGAACACGGATACCGACTTCATCCATGATTGCATGAACATCTTTAACATCTGCAGCATTGCGAACAAATGAGAGAGCAATGAAATCTGCACCAGCGCGAAGTCCCCAGCGGAGATCGGCTTCATCTTTTTCAGACATGGCGGGAACAGAGACGGCAACACCTGGAAGGTTGATTCCCTTGTTATTGCTTACTGCTCCTGGCTGAATGCACTTTGTAATGACGTCGTTACCTTTAACTTCAACAACTTCAACGGTGACTTTTCCATCATCGATAAGAATACGATCGCCGGCTTTGCAATCGCCTGGCAGACCTTTATAGGTAGTCCCTACGCGCTCTTTACTTCCAGAGATCTCATCGGTGGTAATTGTGAAGATATCTCCACGCTCGAGTTGATGTGGGCCATCGGCAAATCGACCAAGACGAATCTTTGGGCCCTGTAAGTCAACGAGAATCGCAACGGCTTTGCCGGCTTCCTTTGCTGCAGAACGCACGCGATCGAGGCGAGCTTGGTGCTCTTCATAACCACCATGAGAAAGATTGAGGCGTGCCATATTCATGCCAGCGGCGATGAGCTCCTTTACCTTCTCTGGAGATTCAACTGCAGGACCCATCGTGCAAACAATTTTGGCGCGGCGCATGTCTTTACCTTATCTGTGCTGAGTAGTTACTTAGAAGTTAGACCGTGAGTTGGCGAGTTGTGGGTTCAATTGGCGAAGGAAGTTGAGTATCCCCTGATAAATATCTATCGACTGCAGCTGCGGCAGAGCGACCTTCGGCGATAGCCCAGACAATCAGTGATTGACCGCGACCAGCATCACCCGCAACGAAGATTCCTTCTTCGCTGCTCTGGAAATTCTCATCGCGAGCAATATTTCCACGTTCATCGAGTTTTACTTCGAGCTGGTCGATGAGAGCAGACTTTTCAGGACCAGTGAAGCCCATCGCAAGGAAGACAAAATCAGCTGGGAGTTCTTTCTCAGTTCCGGGAACAGGCTCGAACTTACCATTTTCAAATTTTGTTTCAACAATCTTGAGTGCTTTGAGATTTCCAGTGCCATCACCAATAAATTCTTGCGTGCTGACAGAGAAGAGTCGGTTATCGAGTTCTTCATGTGCACTTGAGACACGATAGATCATTGGGTAGGTCGGCCAGGGTTGAGATGAAGGACGTTCTTCCGTTGGACGAGGCATGATCTCGAGTTGGGTAACGCTTGCTGCGCCTTGACGAACTGAAGTACCAAGACAATCTGCACCGGTATCTCCACCACCAAGAATGATGACGTGCTTACCTGCAACGTTGATTGGTGGCACTTCAACTTCACCAAGCGCCTGCTTATTGCCCCATGGCAGGAACTCCATCGCTTGATAGATGCCCTTATTTTCACGACCTGGAATTACAAGGTCGCGCCACTGAGTTGCACCCATAGCCAAGACGATTGCATCGTACTTAGAGCGAAGATCTGAACCTGTGAGTTCAACGCCGACATTAACGCCGGGGCGGAAACGTGTTCCTTCCTGTTCCATCTGAGCAAGGCGGCGATCGACGATGTGCTTCTCCATTTTAAATTCTGGAATTCCGTAGCGAAGTAGCCCGCCAATTTTTTCAGCGCGCTCGTAGACGGCAACGGTGTGGCCTGCACGAGTAAGTTGTTGCGCAGCTGCAAGACCTGCTGGTCCTGAACCAATCACAGCAACTGTCTTGCCCGATAAACGTTCTGGTGCAAGTGGCTGCACATTGTTTGCATCGAAAGCTTCTTCAATGGTGCGAAGTTCAATCTGCTTGATGGTTACTGCATCACGATTGATACCCACTACGCAGGCTGTTTCGCACGGTGCTGGGCAGAGGCGACCTGTGAATTCAGGGAAGTTATTGGTTGCATGGAGGCGGTCAATTGCTTCGTTCTTATCGCCGCGATACATGAGGTCGTTCCACTCTGGAATCAAGTTACCGAGTGGGCAGCCGTTGTGGCAGAAAGGAATTCCGCAATCCATGCAACGTCCGGCTTGCTTCTGCAAGTGTTCGAACGATTGTGGTTCGTAGACTTCGCGCCAATCTTGGATACGGATATCAACGGGACGTCGCTTCGGAGTTTCGCGAGGTGTAGTCATAAAGCCCTTTGGATCAGCCATTTGCTGCAACCTCCATGATGTACTCGTCTACTGGAAGACCCTCTTTAGTTGCACGTTCAATGGCTGCAAGTACCTTCGCGTAATCGCGCGGCATGATGAGAGAGAAACGTGCGATTTCTGTATCCCAGTTGGCAAGAAGCGCTGTCGCAATCTCAGAACCTGTTTCAACATGGAATGAAGAGACAATCGCTTTGAGGTTATCGCGTTGATCTGCAGGAACAGCCAAAATATCAACCATCTCTGTATTGACCACGGCTGTATTGAGATCGAGTACAAATGCACGACCACCTGACATACCAGCTGCAATATTGCGACCAGTCTGACCAAGGATGACGACAGTTCCGCCAGTCATGTATTCGAGAGCATGATCGCCTACGCCTTCTACAACTGCGATGGCACCTGAATTACGCACACAGAATCGTTCACCTGCAAGACCACGGATAAAGATTTCACCTGACGTTGCGCCATATCCAATGACGTTTCCGGCGATGACGTTGAACTCAGATTTAAAAGTTGCCTTCTCATCAGGGCGAACAACTACGCGACCACCAGAGATTCCCTTGCCGACGTAGTCGTTAGAGTCACCATAGAGACGAATGGATACACCTTGCGGCAAGAATGCTCCGAGTGATTGACCGGCAGAACCATGCAGCGTGACATCAATAGTTCCAACTGGAAGTCCTTCAGCGCCATAGCGACGAGTGACTTCAGCGCCCAACATTGTTCCAACAGTGCGGTTCACGTTACGAACTGGAAGATCGATACGAACGGCTTCCTTCTTTTCAAGTGCTGCCTGGGAAAGTTCGATGAGCTCGTTATCCAACGCTGCTGCGAGACCATGATCTTGCTTGGTTGTGTTGTGTAGTGGTGAATCCACATCTGGACGGACAAGAAGTGGAGAGAGGTCGAGACCGCTCGCTTTCCAGTGATCAACTGCAGCGCGAGTGTCGAGATACTCAACATGTCCGATCGCTTCTTGAAGTGTGCGGAAGCCAAGGGAAGCCAAAATTTCACGAACTTCTTCTGCGATGTATTCGAAGAAAGTTTCAACGAATTCTGGCTTTCCAGTGAACTTCTTACGAAGTTCTGGGTTCTGAGTTGCCACACCAACCGGGCAGGTATCGAGATGGCAGACACGCATCATGATGCAGCCAGATACAACGAGTGGCGCTGTGGCGAAGCCATATTCTTCGGCGCCAAGGAGAGCTGCGATTACAACATCGCGGCCAGTTTTAAGCTGACCATCTGCTTGAACAACGATGCGATCGCGTAAATTGTTGAGAAGAAGTGTCTGCTGAGTTTCAGCAAGTCCGAGTTCCCATGGAGCACCTGCGTGCTTGAGAGATGTAAGAGGTGATGCACCAGTTCCACCATCGTGACCTGAGATCAAAACAACGTCAGCATGCGCCTTGGAGACACCTGCGGCGACAGTTCCGACGCCGACTTCAGCAACAAGTTTGACGTGAACACGTGCATCCTTATTTGCATTCTTGAGATCGTGAATCAACTGCGCGAGATCTTCAATCGAGTAAATATCGTGATGTGGAGGTGGAGAGATGAGTCCGACACCAGGAGTTGAGTAACGAGCTTTTGCCACCCATGGATACACCTTGTAACCAGGAAGCTGTCCACCTTCACCAGGCTTTGCTCCTTGTGCAATCTTGATCTGAATATCTGTGGCGTTGATCAAGTAATTACTTGTCACACCAAATCGACCAGATGCAACCTGCTTAATTGCACTCTTCTTAGAGTCACCATTAGCCATTGGGATAAAGCGTGCAGGGTCTTCGCCGCCTTCGCCCGTATTGGACTTTGCGCCCAAACGGTTCATTGCGATTGCCAAAGTTTCATGAACTTCTTGCGAGACTGAACCGTATGACATCGCACCCGTTGAGAAGCGCTTTACAATCTCAGAGATTGGTTCGACATCATCAATCGAGATTGCTGGGCGTTCTCCTTCCTTAAATTGGAAGAGGCCACGAAGTGTCATCAGTGTCTTACTCTGATCGTTTACCTTGTCGGTGTAGCGCTTAAAGATGTCATAGCGCTTATTGCGAGTTGAGTGCTGAAGTGCAAAGACTGTTTCAGGGTTGAACAAGTGTGGTTCGCCATCGCGACGCCACTGGTATTCGCCCCCTACTGCAAGACGCTTTGCACCTGGAATTTCCCCGCCTACTGGATATGCAAAGTGGTGGCGCTTGATTGTCTCCTCTGCAATCACATCAAGGCTTACTCCGCCAAGACGTGATGTTGTTCCCACGAAGAATTCGTCGACAACATCTTGCGCAAGACCGATAGCTTCAAAGACCTGAGCGCCTGTGTAAGAGGCAATTGTTGAGATACCCATCTTTGACATCACCTTAAGTACACCTTTACCAAGCGCCTTGATGACATTGCGAACTGCCTTTTCAGGTGCGATGCCAGTGATGATTCCTTGATTGACAAGATCTTCTGCAGTTTCCATTACGAGATATGGATTTACTGCCGCTGCGCCATATCCGATAAGAAGTGCAACGTGGTGAACTTCGCGAACATCGCCAGCTTCTACGACGAGACCGACTTTGGTACGAGTCTTCTCGCGGATGAGGTGGTGGTGAACTGCTGCAGTGAGGAGTAGCGAAGGAATAGGACAATCTTCAGCATCGCCATCGCGATCAGAGAGGACAATGATGTGAGCGCCGTTGGCGATTGCCGCAGAAACTTCGCGCTTAATTTCTTCAAGACGCGCACGGAGAGTATTTCCATCACCTGTAACTGGGAATAAACCTCGAACGACATATGCCTCAAGCTCTGGATAGTCATCATCGGCATTGACATGGATGATCTTTGCCAGTTCATCATTATCGATAACTGGGAATGCAAGTGAAATCTGCTTACATGATTCAGGACCTGGATCGAGCAAGTTATGTTCTGGACCTAGTGAGCCACCAAGGCTGGTTACCAACTCTTCACGGATTGCATCGAGAGGTGGGTTTGTGACCTGAGCAAAGAGCTGCGTGAAGTAATCAAAGAGTAAGCGCGGCTTTGCAGAGAGCGCTGCGATTGGAGTATCAGTTCCCATAGAACCGAGCGCTTCTCCCCCGCCCTTTGCCATCGGAGTAACAATAATCTTGATCTCTTCTTCGGTATAGCCAAATGCTTTCTGGCGACGGATTACAGACTTATGCGGATAAACAATATGTTCGCGAGATGGAAGATCTGAGAGTTTGATCATTCCATCTTTAAGCCATGTGCCGTAAGGGGCTGCATCGGCAAGTGAATCTTTGATTTCATCATCTTCGATGATGCGTCCTGCTTCAATATCAACGAGGAACATCTTTCCTGGCTGCAAGCGACCCTTGCGCACAATCTTCTCTGCTGGGAAATCGAGAACGCCAACTTCTGATGCAAGAACAACCAGTCCGTCATCTGTCACCCAGAAACGCGATGGGCGAAGTCCGTTGCGATCAAGAACAGCGCCTACCTGATGTCCATCGGTAAATGTCACACATGCAGGCCCATCCCATGGCTCCATAAGAGATGCATGGAACGCATAAAAATCGCGGCGCTTCTGCGACATAGTCGCATGGTTCTCCCACGCTTCAGGAATCATCATGAGAACTGCATGCGGAAGTGACCGGCCACCGAGATAGAGAAGTTCAAGAACTTCATCGAATGATGCCGAGTCAGAGCCTGACATTTCAACGATTGGATAAAGGCGCTTGAGATCTCCACCAATGACATCACTTGCAAGAAGTGATTCGCGAGCACGCATCCAGTTACGGTTTCCCTTTACTGTATTGATTTCGCCGTTGTGTGCAATAAAGCGATATGGGTGTGCAAGTGGCCATGATGGGAAGGTATTTGTAGAAAAGCGTGAGTGCACTAGGGCAAGTGGCGATACAACGCGCTGGTCGCTCAAATCAGGGAAGAATTCTTCAAGCTGACCTGTTGTGAGCATTCCCTTATAAACAATTGTCTGCGAAGACAGTGATGGGAAGTAGAGATCGAGCGCATGTTCAGCGCGCTTGCGAAGAGCGAATGCCAGACGATCAAGTGCGATACCAGATTCATTCTTGTTTCCTGCAAGAAAGAGTTGCTTAAACTGTGGCATGACAGAGACTGCAGTCTTGCCCAATGAAGCTGGATTGATAGGGAGTTCACGCCAGCCAAGAACTGTCAGGCCTTCTTCTGCTGCAATCTTTGCAATATCAGCTGTGACATCGGCACCTTGTGCAATAAATGCGATACCTGTTGCGTAAGAGCCTTCGGTTGGTAATTCAAAATTACTTTCAGCGCGATAGAAAGCATCGGGAACGCGAATCAGAATTCCGGCGCCATCACCTGAATCAGGTTCAGCTCCAGATGCACCTCGGTGTTCGAGGTTGCGAAGAGCAGTGAGCGCCTTATCTACGATTTCGTGCGTTGCAACTTTATTAAGGGTAGCCACCATCGCGACGCCGCATGCATCATGTTCATTTGCAGGATCGTAGAGACCCTGCGCTGCGGGAAAGTTCGATGAAAGTGCCATAACCCGTTGTCCTTTTTTTGAAGTTACAAAAGGGACAACTTTGGCCCGGTGAAGCGAAGTGAAACGATAAATCAGTGTCGAAAGGGTAGCAAGGGGGTGGTCTAGATGCCACTCACATGCAGAAGCTGCCCAATTCCAGCGGTGATTGCCATACCGAGGCAGCCACCACCGATTACACGCAAGGTTGGGATGAGGAGTTTGGAGCCAGCGGTCTTGGCGCTGATGATTCCAGTGAAGATCAAGCCAACGACGGTAAAGGCGATGATGCTCCAGGCAGCTTTGCCCGCAGATGGAGCAAAGGCGCCAATAAATGGAATAAGGCCTCCAGCAGTAAAGCTCAGCGCCGAAGCAACTGCTGCCTGAACTGGACGCGCCTTTGTATGTGGATGTTGTCCAAGTTCATCTCGAAGATGAGCTTCGAGAGGATCGCGTGCGTGCATTGTTGTCGCAACTTCAGTTGCTAATTCTCGAGATAAGCCACGATTGATATAAATCTCAATCAGCTCTTCAAGTTCGCCATCTGGATCAATTGCAAGGTGTTGAATCTCAAGAAGTCTGTCTGATTCTTCAATATCGTTTTGGGAACGAACTGAGACGTATTCACCTACTGCCATCGACATTGCACCTGCTGCAATTCCGGCAGCTCCGGCAGTGACGAGAAAGCTCTGCTCGCTACGGGCTGCAGCAACACCAATCATCAAGCTGGCTGTTGATACGAGACCATCATTTGCTCCGAGGACTGCAGCGCGAAGCCAACCTGCACGATGGGTGCGGTGATGAAGGTTTCGGCGGTAGACATCTTCGAGAGCCATATTTATAGCCTACCTCTTCGAGCGAGAAAATCGGCTGAAGGCGAGCAACCCCGCACTCAAGAGTACGAGTGAAACATATTGATTGAGACGCAAGCCACCCCAGTTTTGGGCTTGATCGATTCGTAGACCTTCGATGAAGAAACGACCTAAGCAATATCCAGCGACGTACAGTGAGAAGAGCGCTCCCCCAGAAAGTCGTGAGGTCAGTTTGATGAGAATAAATGCGAGGAGTAAACACCAGAGAGATTCATAGAGAAAGGTGGGATGAAAAGTTTCAAATTCTTGATATCCGATGGGGCGTAAATGAGTAGGAATTGATAAGGCCCATGGTGCATCAAGTGGCTTACCGAAGAGTTCTCCATTAAACCAATTTCCCCAACGACCAATAGCTTGCGCAAGAAGTAAGCCCGGCGCGAGAGCTCCGGCAAAAGATGAGAATGATGGAAGTTCTTTACTCTTTCCGATTCGACGATATGCAAAATAGGCAGCCACGGTTCCGAGAGCTATTGCACCCCAAATACCTAAACCGCCATTCCAGATTTTGAAGATCTCCTGCATGTTTCCATCACGGCCGAAATATTGTTCTTGCGATGTCACTACATGGTAGAGACGGCCGCCGATTACTCCTGCCGGAACTGCAAAGATTGCTACATCAGCGACAACGCCATCAACGTTGGGATGTACAGCCGTAAAGCGGCGGTTTCCCAGCCAGATTGCAACTGCAACGCCAGCGATGATGCAGAGCGCATAGAAGTGAATAGTCAGTGGTCCAATTTCAACTGCCGAAGTTGTCGGAGTTGGAATTGAAAGACGCATTGTTATCCGCGTTCTACAGCTGCTTTAAATTTATCGGCGCTGAAGTATTCGGATTTGCGGTCGATCTCTTTTCCGTTGATAAAGACGGTAGGAGTTGAATTCACATTAGCCTTGGCGCCTGCTGTTGCAACGTTGTTGACCCAACCCTGATAGGCCATGTCATTGACACAGGATGTGAATTCTTTTGAAGTTATTCCAGCTGCCTGACCAAGAATTCCAAGTACATCTGTCGACCAAACGCCGGTATTTTCCTGTGGCTGATTTGCATAGAGCGCACGGTGGTACTGCAAGAACTTTCCTTGATCTGCTGAACATGCAGCAGCATTAGCTGCATTGACTGACTCTGGTCCAAGGAATGAAAGTGTGTGATAAACAACTGTTGCCTTCTTAGCGGTGATCAGCGATTCGATGTAATCACCTTGCAGCTTTTCGAATTGAGCACAGACGGGGCACTGGAAATCTTCATAGATATCAAGAACTGGCACACCCTTGAGTTCATCGTTAAAGACAATTCCGTAACCGCGATCTGCTGAGACGCTAGCAGGAATCTTGGCTGAGGTGTTTGTCTTCTTAGAAAGAAGAGTAGGTACCAACATAATGAGAACTACGCCTACAACAACTGCAATAACGAGATTGCGTGTGAAGTTATCTTTTCCCGGTTGTTGTTTAGCCATTTTTTCCTTCTCCTAGTTGGGTTGCAGATTCTGTATTCTTATCGAGACTAAATTTAGTATGAGGGAAGATAACAAGAAAAGTCGCCAACAGCGTTAATCCCGTGTCACGCAGAAGGGGTGTCAAGTAATCTGCCTCACCAGGAGCGACCTGACCTCCTCCGCCGAAGCATCCACAATCAATAGAGAGTCCACGCGCCCAAGCTTGTGAAATCCCAATCATGAAGGCGAACATCAGAAGCCCGCTGATCAGCGCTGAGAAACGTGTTGCGGCTCCAAGTACGAGAAGTGTTCCGACTGCTAATTCAAAGAACGGTAGGAAGATGCCCATGAAATTTGCGAAAGGCATTGGTAACAATTCATAGGCGCGTACAGCCATCTGGGATTTATCAAGCTCATCAAATTTGAGATAGCCAGCGGCAATCAGAGTGCCTCCAAGAATGAGTCGGGCAACTAAACCAATCCACGGTAGATATTTCTTCATCGTCCTTCACGTACTCCTAACGCTAATTCGGAGGCAAGATTCTTTACAGCTTCGAGTCCTGATGCTTCATCAGGTGCATCAAGGAGGGCGTTGATAAAGGCTGAACCCACAATGACGCCATCGGCATAACCGGCAACGCCCTTTGCTTGCTCACGATTGGATACGCCAAGACCAACTGCAACAGGAAGTCCAGATGTAGTGCGAATACGAGCAACGAGATCGGGAGCGCCTGATGAAACAGAGGTGCGAGTTCCAGTAACTCCCATCAAACTTGCGGCGTAGATAAATCCTCCACAACGAGAGGTTACTTGAGGCAGACGAGAGTCAGTTGTACTTGGGGCAACTACATAGATCGGATTAATACCAGTCTTCTCAACCGCAGCTTTCCAACTCGCAGATTCTTCGATGGTCAGATCTGGTGTAATGACACCTGAGCCACCATTATCTGTAATCGCCTGCGCAAACTTTTCAACGCCATATTTTTCAATGGGATTCCAATAGGTCATCACGACTGCGGCGACTCCTGCATCGGTTGCGACCTTGAGTGCTTCAAATACTTCCTTTGCTCCGGTCCCCTGTGACAGTGATTGATCAGCTGCCGCCTGAATAGTAGGACCATCCATCACTGGATCGCTGTAAGGGAATCCGATTTCGATGGCATCAACGCCTCCATCGACAAAGGCTTGAATAACTTTCTTGCATCCTTCGATGCTGGGAAACCCTGCTGGAATATATGCAATCAGCGCTGCGCGATTTTCAGCGCGAGTCTTCACAAAGAGATCGTCGAGCGGAGTTGTCATTTACAGAGGAATTCCAAAGTATTGCGCTGCAGTCTGCACATCTTTATCACCACGTCCAGAAAGGTTGATGAGGATGATGGCATTTTTGCCAAGTTCATTTCCTACTTGAAGCGCGCCCGCAAGTGCATGTGCAGTCTCGATAGCAGGAATGATTCCTTCAGTTTTGCAGAGAAGTGCAAATGCGTGCATTGCCTCTGCATCAGTGACTGCGCGATATTCAGCGCGACCAATATCGTGCAAGTATGCGTGCTCAGGTCCTACACCGGGATAATCCAAACCTGCAGAAATAGAGTGCGACTCGATGGTCTGCCCATTTTCATCTTGCAAGACATAGGTGCGGTTGCCATGAAGAACTCCGGGTGAGCCTCCGGTGATAGTCGCTGCGTGGCGCCCCGTTTCAACGCCATCGCCTGCTGCTTCAAGACCGATAAGTCGAACATCTGTATCTGCGATAAAGCGATGGAAGATTCCAATCGCATTAGAGCCTCCGCCCACGCATGCAAGAACAGCATCAGGTAAACGACCAGTGAGTGCTAAGACTTGATCACGCGCTTCTTCACCGATGATCTTATGGAAATCACGGACCATGGATGGGAAAGGATGCGGACCTGCCACAGTTCCGAGTAAGTAGTGCGTTGTTTCGACATTGGTGACCCAGTCGCGCATCGCTTCGTTGATGGCATCTTTGAGTGTGCGCGAACCTGAAGTCACTGGAATTACTTCAGCACCGAGTAACTTCATGCGAGCTACGTTAAGAGCTTGGCGCTTTGTATCTTCCTCGCCCATGTAGACAACACATTCGAGTCCCATCAACGCTGCAGCTGTTGCTGATGCAACACCATGTTGACCAGCACCAGTCTCTGCGATGATGCGTTTCTTACCCATACGCTTTGTAAGGAGGGCTTGACCCAATACGTTATTAATCTTGTGGCTTCCAGTGTGGTTGAGATCTTCGCGCTTGAGGATGATGCGCGCTCCCCCAGCATGTTCGGCAAAACGTTTCGCTTCTGTGATGATGCTTGGTCGACCAGAGTATGTGCGGTGGAGTTCGGCTAACTCTGCGATAAAGGTGGGATCTGTCTGCGCTTTGATGCGGGCTGCATCGAGTTCTTCAAGAGCGCCGATAAGCGCTTCAGGAACGAAGCGACCTCCATAGGGACCAAAGTGCCCTGCTAGATCATCGACAGTAGTCATGGCGAAAGACTACCCGCGACCCAGTAGTTCCTGCATGGCGGAAATTGGATCTCCCGATTTCACAAGAGATTCTCCGACCAGAATCGCAGTTGCTCCTACCTTCTGAGCGAATTCAACGTGCGAGCGATTCGCAATACCTGATTCGGCGACGCGAATCACATTGAATGGAATACGAGGAATGAGGTCTGCAAATGCGGCGCTATCAACTTCGAGGGTTTTCAGATTACGTGAATTAACGCCGACAATGCGCGGTTCAATCTCCATCGCGCTTTCAAGTTCTTGCGCAGTGTGAACTTCAATGAGAGATGCCATGCCAAGTTCGGTTGCAAGATCATAGAAATCTTTTAGCTGACTCTTGGAAAGCGCTGCAACAATAAGGAGAACAATGTCAGCGCCATGAGCACGGGCTTCGAGAAATTGATATTCATCAACCATGAAATCTTTTCGCAGTACTGGAATGGTGATTCGTTTGCGAACCGCATCAAGGTCTACAAGTGAACCACCGAATCGTCTGCGTTCGGTAAGTACGCTGACAGCTGCCGCACCAGCTTCTTGGTATTGCTCGGCAAGTGAAGCTGGGTCAACGATTGAAGCTAGCGCGCCTTTGCTAGGTGATGATCGTTTTACCTCTGCTATGACATTCATTTCATCGCGAGTGAGAAATGTGTGTGCATCCAGAGTCGGAGCGGTCTCATCCAACCGTTGCTGAATCTGCGCTAATGGAAGCCTGCGCGCTGCTAGATCTTCGCGCACACCTTCAATGATTGAATCGAGAACGCTCATGAGAGATCCTCAGTGGGATCGATACCCTTGTCCATAGAGTTCCACGGCGATAATTTCTTTGGCGCTCTTTCATATCGCGCAGAAAGTCGAACCCGACGACTTATAGAGATTGCGAGGGCCGCTACGAGAAAGAGTGAAATTCCATATTTAAACATTAGCCACGCTTCAATTCATTTGCTGCTGTAATCGCGCCAAGAACAGCGGCTGCTTTATTGAGAGTCTCCTCATTTTCAGATGCTGGATCTGAATCTGCAACCAGACCGGCACCTGCCTGAACATAGGCGACGCCTCTATGTAAGAGCGCGGTACGGATTGCAATACACGCATCGATATTTCCAGTGAAGTCGAAGTATCCGATTGCGCCACCGTAGAGACCGCGTCGAGTAGGTTCGAGCGTCTCAATAATCTCCATGGCTCGTGGCTTTGGAGCGCCAGAGAGTGTTCCGGCAGGAAATACAGAGAAGAGCGCATCGATAGGAGTGGAATCCTTACCAAGCTCTCCGATAACGGTAGAGACGATATGCATCACATGTGAGTAACGCTCGATATGCATGAAGTCAACTACTTCAACTGAACCCGGTGCACACACGCGTCCGAGGTCGTTGCGACCGAGGTCAACCAACATCAAGTGCTCTGCGCGTTCCTTAGGGTCTGCAAGAAGCTCTTCGCCAAGGCGGATATCTTCTTCAACAGATGCTGAACGACGACGAGTTCCAGCGATTGGGTGCACCATCACTTCTGTACCAGTGACTTTCACAAGTGCCTCAGGACTTGAACCGACAACTTCTATTCCATCTTCAAATCGAAATAGGTACATATATGGACTTGGGTTATTTAGGCGCAGCATTCGATACACATCGAGTGCATCAGCAGCACATGGCATTGAGAAACGCTGCGAAAGAACTATTTGAAATGCCTCTCCCGCACGAATCTCTTCCTTCGCAATTTCAACCTTTGACATAAATTCATCAGCGCTCATATTGCGATCAAATTGAGGTGTGGATCTCGCTGGAATCTTTGAGACATCTCCAGCCAATGGAGTCAGGAGTTCCGCCTGCATGCGATCAAGTCGTGAAACGGCATCTGCATAAGATTCATCGATACGTTCGTCAGATCCATCCCAGTTGATTGCATTGGCTATCAAGGTAATCGTTCCTTCGCTGTGATCCATAACAGCCAGATCACTCGTCAAGATGAAGGCGATTTCAGGCAGATCTATATCCTTCTTTGCAAGATTTGAAATCTTTTCAAGTCTGCGCACAGAGTCATAACCCATGTAGCCAACGAGTCCACCGGTAAGCGTTGGTAGCCCATCAATCTTTGGTGACTTCAAATGTGCGACAGTTTTACGAAGCGCCTCAAGTGGGTTCATGCTTTGCGGTACTCCTGCTGGAGGTTTGCCAAGCCAGATAGCTAGGCCATCTTTCTCGGTAAGAGTTGTCTGACTATGTGCGCCAATAAATGAGTAGCGCGACCAGACTCCCCCATGTTCTGCTGATTCAAGCAGGAACGTTCCGGGAAGATTCTTTGCAAGCTTCTTATAGATATTGAGCGGAGTTTCACCGTCACCTAAAAGTTTGCGATAAACGGGAATAACGTTGTTGCTCTTGGCATATTCGCGGAATTCTTCAATCTTCATGAGGAGGCCTCAATGCTGCGGTGAAAACAGGAGCGGTCTCCAGTGTGGCAGGCAGCGCCAGTCTGTTCGACTTTGATCAAGAGAGCATCGCCATCGCAATCGATGGCAATGGAGTGCACCAATTGAGTGTGGCCTGACGTCGCACCCTTTTCCCAGAGTTCATTACGACTTCTGGACCAATACGTTGCACGACCTGTTGCAAGAGTTATGGCAAGTGATTGCGCATTCATGTAGGCAAGCATCAGAACTTCTCCTGATTGCACATCCTGCGCCACTGCTGGAATAAGAGCCGTTGAATCTTTAAGGAGCGCAGAAATCTCTGGGCTTAGCTCTGTGCTCATGGGGCTATTCTGCCTTAGACCGTGTGCGCATTGCGCACCGAATAATTATGGCCAGATAAGTACTTCTTCACATCACCTATGCGGTGAATCCCAAAGTGAAAGACGCTTGCGGCGAGTAAAGCGTCAGCGCCTGCATCAAGGGCTGAAGCGAAATCTTCGAGGGTTCCTGCTCCTCCGCTTGCGATCAGTGGAACCTTAGAAACTGCACGAACTGCTGTAATCATTCCAATGTCATATCCAGCGCGAGTTCCATCGGCATCCATTGAATTAAGGAGAATTTCTCCGACGCCTAGCGCGCACGCTTTTTCTACCCATGCCAACGCATCGATACCGGCGGATTCACGGCCTCCATGAGTTGTGACTTCAAATCCAGAATCTGTCCGTGCGCGACGAGCATCGACAGATAGAACGAGAACTTGTGAACCAAAACGATCTGCAATCTCAGCAATCAGTTCAGGGCGAGAAAGTGCAGCCGTGTTAATTGAGACTTTATCTGCACCGGCGCGAAGTAAGCGATCGACATCATCGACGGAGCGAATTCCACCGCCAACGGTAAGTGGGATAAAGACTTGTTCTGCTGTTTTGCGAACAACGTCTAATGTTGTTTCGCGACCTGCAACGCTTGCTGAGATGTCGAGAAATGTAAGTTCATCCGCACCTTCATGACCATAGAGCGAAGCCATCTCAACAGGGTCCCCTGCATCAACAAGATCAGTAAAGTTAACTCCCTTTACAACTCGACCGTCGGTGACGTCGAGGCAGGGAATGATGCGGACTGAAAGGCTCATCGCTTCGTGATCTCCAGAGCCTGCTGCAAAGTAAATGCTCCTGCATAGAGAGCTTTTCCTACAATCGCACCTTCAACACCAGATGCGTTCAGTGAAGCAAGTGCTGCGATATCGTCGAGTGAAGAGATTCCGCCAGATGCGATAACAGGTTGGTTAGTGACTGCACATACTTCTTTAAGAAGTTCAAGGTTTGGTCCTTTGAGGGTTCCATCCTTAGTTACATCAGTAACCACATAACGTGAGCAACCATCGCGCTCAAGGCGTTCGATTGTTTCAAAGAGGTCTCCACCTTCTTTAGTCCAACCGCGGGCTGCAAGAACATGTCCTCGTACATCAAGACCCACAGCAATGCGATCGCCGTATTCAGCGATCACCTGTGCTGTCCATTCAGGATTTTCAAGAGCTGCTGTACCTAGATTGACGCGTCGACATCCTGTAGCAAGTGCGCGCTTGAGTGTTTCGTCATCGCGTATTCCACCTGATAGTTCCACTTTAATGTCGAGCTTCCCGACAACTTCGGCAAGGAGTGCGCTATTTTGGCCGCGACCGAATGCCGCATCAAGATCGACGAGGTGAAGCCACTGCGCTCCTGCTGCTTGAAATTCAAAGGCCACTTCAAGTGGATTTCCATAGGCGGTTTCAGCATCGAGCTCGCCTTGTACAAGGCGCACTGCTCGACCATCTTTGACATCCACAGCAGGTAAGAGTTCGAGGTAGCTCATAGTGAATCCGTCCAATTCCTAATCAGATGCAGACCTGCATCTCCAGATTTTTCTGGATGAAATTGCGTCGCTGCAATTACTCCATCTTCAACTGCTGCAAGGAAATCTTCTCCGTGGTGAGCCATTGTGGCAACGGCTCCCACCTTCTTCTTCACCGCATATGAATGAACAAAGTAGAAAGATTCATTTTCTACACCCTTAAAGAGTGAGCTTCCTGAACCAGCAGTGACGGTGTTCCAACCCATATGCGGAAGGATGGGTGATTCTAGTTTTTCAACAGTGGCATCCCAGACTCCAACACCATCGTGGCTGCCGTGCTCGACGCCATGAGAAAAAAGAATTTGCATTCCAACGCAGATGCCAAGGGTGGGACGTTTTAGGGCAAGTCGCTCACGGACAAGTTGATTGCCGCGAATTCCGACTAGACCTTGCATACATGCAGCGAAGGCACCTACTCCTGGAACGACTAAACCATCAGCGTTGAGTGCAACGTCGTAATCAGAGGTAAGGATTACCTCTTTGCCAGATGTTTCAAAGGCGCGTTGCGCAGAGCGAAGATTTCCTGAGCCGTAATCGAGAATTGCAATCACGAACGTTAGAGCGAACCCTTTGTTGAAGGAATTCCTGCAACTCGTCCATCGAGTGCAACTGCGTCGCGAAGTGCGCGCGCAACTGCTTTGAACTGCGCCTCGAATACGTGGTGTGCATTGCGACCTTCAAGGACTCGCACATGAAGAGCAATACGGGCTTCGGCGACAATTGACTCCCAGATGTGTTTTCCGAGTGTTGTATCGAAGGTGCCAATGAGTTCGACGATTTCTGGTTGACGATGCACAAGGTATGGACGGCCCGATAGATCGACCGCTGCTTGAACCAGAACTTCATCGAGAGGAACCATCGCATCTCCGAAGCGACGAATTCCTGCCTTGTCGCCAAGTGCTTCACGAAGCGCTTGGCCAAATGCAAGTGATGTATCTTCGACTGTGTGGTGCGAATCGACATCGACATCACCGGTTGTCTTTACAGTGAGATTAAATCCTGAGTGCTTACCTAATTGGCTGAGCATGTGATCAAAAAATGGAACTCCAGTATCTACAGAGATTTCGCCAGTTCCATCAAGGTTTAACTCGACGAGAACGCTTGACTCTTTAGTTGTGCGTTCGACTCGTGATGTTCTGCTCATTTTTCCCCCAGGCATGCCGATAGCGTTGAAATAAACTTTTTATTTTCAGCCTCATTGCCAATGGTGACTCTTAAGTAGCCCAATAATCCCACATCTCTGATGAGAACTCCCCTATCGAGCAGCGCCTGCCAGAGCTGCGTCGATGGCATGGAAAAACCGGTGAAGAGCAGGAAGTTGGATGAGCTTGGAATAACAGTGAGCCCTAGCCCAGCCAATTGAGTGGCAACGAGATCGCGATCGCGGCGCAACTGGGCAACGGTGCCAAGAAGTTCATCTCTATAGTCGAGTGCAACTTCGGCCGCTGCTTGAGTCAAAGCGCTGAGGTGATACGGAAGTCGAACCAAGAACATCGCATCAATCACAGCCGGATCTGCGATGAGGTAACCAAGTCGAACTCCGGCAAAAGCAAATGCCTTACTCATAGTGCGAATAACAACGATGTGCGGGTAGGTAGCAATGAGAGTTGCCGCAGATTTCTCATCAGAGAATTCTGCATATGCCTCATCGACGATAAGTAGCCCCGAAGTCGCCTTAGCAATCTTCTCTATCTCTTCAATGGTGATAGATGAACCCGTAGGGTTATTGGGAGTTGTGATAAAGGTAAGGGATGGTTTCTCGCGTTGGATTTGCGCGATGGCTGAGCCCACATCGAGCGAGAAATCTTCACGGCGATTTCCGTTGAGCCACTGAACTTGAGTGACCTTAGCAATCAGTGGGTGCATTGAGTACGAAGGCGTAAACCCGAGCGCAGCTCCGCCACCGAAGGCCATAAAGAGCGATTGAATGATTTCATTACTTCCATTAGCGGCCCAGACATTGGATACACCAAATTCTGTTCCTGAAAGTGCGTTAATGAATTCTGCAAGCTTGGTCCGTAATACAACCGCGTCACGATCGGGATAACGATTGAGTGTGAGAGCAACTTCTGAGATACGGCTAGCAATTGCATGAGCTAGCGCTGATGAAGGTGGGTATGGATTCTCATTGGTATTCATCACAGCATCTGCTGGTAATTGTGGCGCACCGTATGGAGAGAGCTCTTGAAGATTTTGGCGTAGAGGCAACCAGGTTGGCCAGTTGTTCATAGATTTTCCAAACGAGCAGTCATTGCTTCACCGTGCGCAGGAAGATCTTCAGAGTTTGCGAGAGTAACGACAGTTTCAAGGATGTCGGTAAATGCTTGCTGCCCATATTCAATGAAGTGAAGTCCGCGTAAGAAAGTTTGTACGGAGAGCCCGCTGCTGTGGCATGCGCATCCGCCTGTGGGAAGCACATGGTTTGACCCAGCAGAGTAATCACCTAATGACACGGGCGAGAAGCGGCCAATAAATACAGCTCCTGCATTGCGAATCTTTTCAGCATCTCGCGCAGCGTTGCGAGTCTGAATTTCTAGGTGCTCAGCAGCATATGCATTAACAACATCAAGACCTTGGTCAATGGAATCAACAAGAACGATGGCGGATTGAATTCCAGTCAGCGCGGTTCTAATGCGTTCGGAGTGCTTCGTTCCCGCAACGCGCTTCTCAAGTTCAGCTTCAACATCGATGGCCAGTTGAGGGGATGTCGTCACCAATACCGCTGCTGCGATGACATCGTGTTCTGCTTGGCTGATGAGATCTGCTGCAACGTCGGATGCAAGAGCTGAATCGTCAGCGAGGATTGCAATCTCTGTGGGGCCAGCCTCTGAGTCGATTCCAATAATTCCACGCAGCGCACGCTTTGCTGCAGCCACATAGATATTGCCAGGGCCTGTGACGAGGTCACACTTTTGCGCGACTCCATTCATGCCATACCCAAAGAGTGCAATTGCCTGCGCTCCCCCGACGGCATAGACCTCGGTAATTCCAAGAAGTGCGCAGGTTGCAAGAATTGTTGGGTGTGGCAAGCCGCCAAAATCTTTCTGAGGAGGAGATGCCACTGCAATGCTTTCGACCTTTGCAATTTGCGCAGGGATTACATTCATCATGACGCTACTTGGATATACAGCGCGACCGCCAGGAACATAGAGTCCTACGCGATCTACTGGTACCCATTTCTCAGTGACAGTACCGCCATCAACAACGGTGGTGCGAGTTTCACTCCGCACTTGATCGCTGTGGACTTTACGAATTCTTTCAGCTGACACTTCAAGCGCTGTACGAATTGCGGGGTCGAGCTCTGCAAGGGCTTTATCAAGGGCTGCTTGTGGAACTCGAATGGATGGCGGAGTAACACCATCAAACTCTTGCGCAAGTGCGATGAGATCAGCTTCAGTGCCGTGTTGAACACGGTACAAGATGGGTTCGATGAGTGTGACCGCCTCAGCAACATCGAGCTGTGCGCGTGGAAGTTCAGCTTGATAGCCAGCCTTATCAAGAGACTTTCCACGGAGGTCAACGGTGCGAATCACAGCGTGATTCTACTTTGCGAATGAGATGCGGTGAGACCTGATTATCGCCAACGTTACTGGTGAGTTAGATGCGTACTAAACAGTCGGGACCCAAGATCGCCTTGAGATCTGCGCTCAAACTCGGCGATGATGTGACGAGAGCATCAATTTTAAGAGTTGTTGATTTCTGTGCATCAATCACATGAAGATGAACTTCGCGCTTTCCTGGATGCGAACGTAGGATCTCTTTCATGCGTTCGACAATCGGTGGAGTTACTTGAGCAGCTGGAAGTGAGATAAGTAGCGGACCTGTTGGCGCAGCCGAGATATCAGGCATCTTCATTTCAAGTGCGGTGAAGCGAACTTGTTCATCGGTGCGTGAGAAGTGTCCACGAACTACAACGACGCGATCTTCAGTAAGCGAGAGCGCATATTGATTGTAGGTATTTGAGAAGAAGAGAACTTCGATAGCGCCTTCCAGGTCTTCAACGTTTACGACAGCCCAAGAAGCGCCTTGTCTGGAAACTTTTCGCTGAATTCCTGTGATTAATCCACCAATAGTGACCATGCCATCTTGCGGTCCATCATCGAGCAGCTGACTGATTGACATATCCGTATGTGAGCGAAGAACGTGTTCGACGCCGAGAAGTGGATGGTCTGAAACATAGAGCCCCAACATTTCGCGTTCAAATGTAAGCAAGGTCGACTTATCCCATTCGGTTGCTGGAATTTCGATATCAAGTCCTGCTACCTGGGTCATTGAATCTCCCCCGAAGAGATCGAACTGACCAATCGCTTCAGCACGTTTTGTTTCAATGACAGAGTCGATTGCTTCGAGATGGATTGCCATCAAGCCCTTGCGTGGATGCTGCAGAGAATCGAATGCTCCCGCCTTAATCAAGGATTCAATCGTCTTCTTATTGCAGACGTTGGCATCAACCTTGGCAAGGAAATCTCCGAAGGATGTGAATGCACCCTTACTTTCACGAGAAGCCTTTACGGATGCAACAACACCTTCTCCCACGTTACGAATTGCAGCAAGACCGAAGCGAATATCTTTTCCGCGAGGTGTGTATTCAGCATCTGATTCATTGACATCCGGTGGAAGCACCTTGATGCCCATACGGCGACATTCTGAAAGATAGAGCGCTGACTTATCCTTGTCATCGCGTACGCTAGTAAGAAGTGCAGCCATGTACTCAGTTGGATAGTTAGCTTTGAGATAAGCCGTCCAGAAAGAAACAACTCCGTAGCCCGCGCTATGTGCACGGTTAAATGCGTAATCAGAGAATGGAATCAGAACTTCCCAGAGACGCTTGATGGCGCTGACAGAGAAGCCATTCTCTTTCATGCCCGCTTCAAATGGGATGTACTCCTTATCCAGAATCTCCTTATTCTTCTTACCCATCGCCTTGCGCAATAAATCTGCGCGACCGAGAGTAAAGCCAGCAACTTTCTGGGCAATTGCCATTACTTGTTCTTGATAAACAATGAGACCGTAAGTATCGCCAAGAATTTCCTGCAACGGTTGAGACAGTTCAGGGTGAATTGGTTCAACGGGTTTGCGACCATTCTTGCGATCGGCGTAGTTGTTATGTGCGTTCTCGCCCATTGGACCTGGACGATAGAGAGCGATAACCGCTGAGATATCGGCAAATGAATCTGGCGCCATACTGCGAAGAAGGGCGCGCATTGGCCCACCATCGAGCTGGAATACGCCGAGTGTGTCACCACGAGAGAGGAGTTCGAATGTCTTCTGATCACTCAGCGGGAGATCTTCAAGAACGATATCGATATTTTGATTGGCCTTGATATTAAGGAGTGCGTCATCGAGAACCGAAAGATTTCGCAGACCAAGGAAGTCCATCTTGAGTAGCCCGGTTGACTCACATGCGCCCATATCGAACTGGGTGATGATTGCACCATCTGCTTCGCGGCGATGGATAGGAATGACATCAAGCAGTGGTTCGCGCGAAAGAATAACTCCAGCTGCGTGTACTCCCCACTGGCGCTTGAGACCTTCAAGGCCCTTAGCTAAATCAACGACGCGCTTTGAATCTGGGTCACTTTCGTAGAGTTGGCGGAATTCGCCGGCTTCGCCATGGCGCGTATCGTGAGAGTCGAAGATACCTGAGAGAGTGATGTCTTTACCCATGACAGATGGTGGAAGCGCCTTTGTGAGTTTTTCACCGATTGCATATGGATATCCAAGTACACGCGTTGCATCTTTGATTGATTGTTTCGATTTAATTGTGCCGTAGGTGATGATCTGCGCAACACGGTCTTCGCCGTACTTCTCTGTTGCATATCGGATCATCTCTGAACGACGACGTTCATCGAAGTCAAGGTCGATATCAGGCATAGAGATACGTTCTGGATTAAGGAATCGCTCGAAAAGTAATCCGTGTTCTATTGGATCAAGTCCAGTAATACCCAATGAGTACGCAACAAGGGAGCCGGCAGCTGATCCGCGACCTGGACCTACGCGAATTCCGACTTTCTTTGCATGTCCCACCAGATCAGCAACAACGAGGAAGTAACCAGGAAAGCCCATCTTCGCCATGACATCGAGTTCGTATTGAAGACGTGTGCGATATTCATCGGTTGCTTTATCACCTAACTTTTCAAGAAGACCTCGGACGGACTCTTTACGTAACCAGGAATCTTCGGTTTCGCCTGCTGGAACTTCGAAAGCAGGGAGAAGATTTTCATTCTCACGAAGTTTGACGTCACAACGTTCTGCAATAAGAAGAGTGTTGTCGCAAGATTCTGGAATATCTTTAAAGAGTTCACGCATCTGCGCCGGGGTCTTGAGATAGAACTCATCATTATCAAATTTAAATCGCTTGGGGTCAGCCAGCGTTGAACCTGATTGCACGCAGAGAAGTGCTTCATGGGCAGCCGCATCTTCGTGACGTGTGTAGTGCAGATCGTTCGTTGCAAGGAGAGGTAGCTTGAGCTCTTTACCGAGCTTGAGTAGATCTGCCTTTACGCGGCTTTCAATATCAATCTGATGATCCATGACTTCAAGAAAGAAGTTGTTGGCGCCGAAGATATCGCGATAGTCGCTGGCAGCGCGCAGAGCTTCTTTGTAATTTCCCATACGCAAGCGAGTTTGAATCTCGCCACCAGGGCAACCTGTCGTTGCAATCAGACCATCGGCGTGACGCGAGATTAGTTCGCGATCCATACGAGGCTTGTAGTAATAGCCTTCCAGAGAGGCAAGAGATGAAAGTTTGAAAAGGTTTGCTAGGCCGACATTGTTCTCAGCCAAAATAGTCATGTGGGTATATGCACCACCACCTGAGACGTCATCTTCACCGCCATCAGCCCATTGCACGCGCTTCTTATCAAAGCGAGATTCGGGTGCAACGTAGGCTTCGATACCGATAATCGGCTTAACGCCCGCTTTGGTTGCTTGTTTATAGAAATCAAATGCACCGAAGACATTTCCATGATCTGTCATTGCAATAGCCGGCATTTCTAGGCGAGCTACTTCATTGACGAGATCTCCGACGCGCGCGGCACCATCGAGCATCGAGTACTCGGTATGCACATGAAGATGTACAAACGAGTCTTGCGTCGATGCCCGTGAAGCTGAAAAATCTTCAGATGACATGGTGGCGCAACATTAGCGCCTAAGGCAGAACTGCTTCGGATAGCAACGCCAGAGAAGCCTGTAGGTCAGCTGGATATGGCGCGGTGAGCACGAGCGGGTTTCCATTTGTTGGATGGTTGAAGCGAAGTTCAAGAGCATGAAGCCAAGGTCGAGACATCTTCATCTTCTTACCCAAGACTGGATCGGCGCCGTAGGTGGTATCCCCCACAAGTGGATGACCGAGCGCCGAGAAGTGAACGCGAATTTGATGTGTGCGGCCAGTTTCGAGTTCAACCTTTACGAGCGAGACAGATCGGTAATACTCGATAACTTCGTAGTGAGTGATGCTCTCTTTGCCTGTTGCAACTACTGCGAAGCGATGATCTTCCTTAGGGTGGCGATCGATAGGGGCATCGATTGTTCCTGATGAGGGATCCATATGTCCTTGAACAAGTGCATGATAAGTTTTTTCAACTTCATGTTCACGGAACATCTCTTTAAGTGTGAGATAAGCGTTTTCAGTCTTTGCGATAATCATCAGCCCTGAAGTTCCAGCATCGAGGCGATGAACAACGCCTGCACGTTCGGCCGGACCCGAGGTTGAAATGGTGTAACCAGCTGCCATGAGTGCGCCAACAACAGTTGGACCCATCCAGCCTGGACTTGGGTGCGCAGCACATCCGACAGGTTTATCGATAACGACGATGTCATCATCGTTATAGACGACTGTGAGGCCTTCAAGTGGGGTCAATGGAATGGGATCTTGATTCACAGGCGCTGGCATAAGAACTTCAATGAGTTGACCTGCTGCAACGCGATCTGACTTCTGCATTGCTTGGTTATCGGTGGTGATATCGCCATCTTCGAGGAGTTTGACGATTGCAGTACGTGAAAGACCAAGGACTCGGGTCAAGGCGCTATCGATACGTTCGCCTGCAACGCCTTCGGGGACAGTTAACTGCCTGAGTTCTCGTGTCATATGTGGCTACCCTACCCGTGTAATGGGCGGAACATTTCTCACCGATAAGACAAATGAGATGAGTGCAGCCGTCGAGATTGCAATATCTGCAATGTTAAAGACTGGAAAATTCGGAATTTGAATCCAATCGATGACATAGCCGTTTAAAAATGATGGCTCACGGAAGATGCGATCGGTGAGATTTCCAAGCACCCCACCGAGAAGGAGCCCGATTGCGATGCGCCATCCTGAAGAAGTGATCTTCGGCGCGTAGTAGATAACTACGATCACTACCGCAAGGGCGAGGAGTGAGAAGCCGATGGTGAATCCTGTTGCAAAGCTGAAGGCTGCACCTGAGTTATGAACGAGAGTGAATCGAAGTAACGAACCGATTATTTCTCGAGGTTGTGCAGAGAGTGAATCTAACGCCCACGCCTTTGTTGCAAAATCAATGAGCCAGATAGTCCACGCAGTTGCGAACAATCGGCGCACTTTAGCGCCGCTCTTCCTTCTGCTTACAGATCATGCACAATGTCGCGCGCGGAAATACCTGAAGGCGAGCCTTACCGATTGCAGCTCCACATTCTTCACAATTCCCATATGTTTTTGCATCGATGCGTTCGAGCGCACGTTCTGTTTGAAGAACCATGTCACGTGCATTGATAACGAGTGACATTTCATGTTCGCGTTCGAAAGTCTTTGTACCTGAATCTGCCTGATCGTCTCCGGCGCCTTCGCCTGAATCTGCGATGAGATCATCCATTTCAGCTTCAACAACTGCGAGTTCGCGGCGTAGACGCACGAGATCAGTAGCGATTTCTGCACGAATAGATTTAAGTTCTGCAGCACTCCATGGTGCTTCATTCGCGTCCGCTGTCACAGGAGTAGGCGCTGCCTTAATTGGCTTTAGTGGAGCAACTTTCTTCCCACTCTTCACAGGACGCGGTGGTGGTGGCATCACTAAGCGACGCTCCTCAACAACAGGCGCTGCAGTGGGAGCAACTACCGTTGCAACCGAAACTGTCTGAGACTTTTGATCAACAGTAAGAGTTGTCTTGCCGATCTTGGAAGGGAATGGACGACCTGGTGATTTAACTGCCGGTGCCTTCTTTACTGGAATTGATTTCTTCGTTGGCGCTTTCTTGGCAACGGCCTTCTTTGCAACGGCCTTTTTAGCTGGGGCTTTCTTAGCTACCTTCTTAGCAGGAGCCTTCTTGGCTACTTTTTTTGCAGGTGCTTTCTTGGCGGGAGCTTTCTTAGCCGCCTTCTTCACAACCTTTTTTCCTCGCACGCCGCGCACCTTATGCGTTTTTCCCCTCGTAACCAACTTTGCCACGCATGGTTTAGACTGCCGCATGTAAGACCTTGCAGGAAATGTGCGTTGATGAGGCCATCACCTTCGGAGCATGCTGGAAGATCCTCCTCAATCGGGGCGGGGTAGAACCAGTCGAATGTAAGTAATAAAGAGGTATCGACAGCAGCAGCTGATTGATACAAGGCGGGTGGTACCGCGAAGCTCACGGGCTTCGTCCCTCCAAGAGTGCATTACTTCTTGGAGGATTTTTTATGTCATCACCCTTCCGCGCGATTCCAGCGGCTATCGACCTTCCTGCAATGGAACGTTCGATCCTTGATTTCTGGCGCGACAATGACATCTTCCATAAGAGCACTGAATCTCGTGCCGGCGGAACGCCATGGACATTCTATGAAGGTCCCCCAACTGCAAATGGCATGCCAGGAACGCACCACATTGAAGCGCGCGTATTTAAAGATGTATTCCCTCGCTATCAAACGATGAAGGGAAGGTACGTCACGCGTAAAGCGGGTTGGGATTGTCATGGACTTCCAGTTGAAATTGCAGTCGAAAAAGAACTTGGATTTACAGGTAAAGGTGACATTGAAAAATATGGAATCGCACCTTTTAACGATAAGTGCCGCGAGTCAGTAACGCGCCACGTTGATGCATTTACCACCATGACAGAGCGCATGGGATTCTGGGTCGACTTTGATGAGGCCTATTGGACGATGGCTCCCGAATATGTAGAGAGCGTCTGGTGGAGCCTGAAGGAGATTTGGAAGAAGGGTCTGCTTGTTCAAGACCATCGCGTTGCTCCGTACTGCCCTCGTTGCGGAACTGGGCTTTCCGATCACGAACTTTCTCAAGGATATGAAACTGTTGTAGACCCATCTGTATTTGTGCGTTTCCCAGCAAAGTCAGGTGAGCTTGCAGAACTTGGCGCATCATTCCTTGTCTGGACTACAACACCATGGACGCTTGTTTCAAATACGGCTGTCGCAGTTCATCCTGATGTTGATTACGTTGTGGTCAAAGCAACAGTAGAAGAAGCAAGTGAAATTCTTATCGTGGCGCAGCCTCTTCTTTCCAAGGTAGCCGGAGAGCACGAGATTCTTAAGACCATCAAGGGTAAAGATCTTGAGCGCACCACCTATAAGCGCCCCTTTGATTACCTTGAAATTCCAGATTCTCACTTCATCGTTCTCGCTACCTATGTAACGACTGAAGATGGAACTGGACTTGTCCACCAATCGCCCGCCTTCGGTGCCGACGATTTACAAGTCTGTCGTTCTTATGGATTACCGGTTGTAAACCCAATCGCTCCAGACGGAACTTTCCTTACAGATGTCCCTGTTGTTGGAGGCATGTTCTTTAAAGAGGCAGATAAGCCACTTGTGAAAGAGCTCAAATCAGCAGGTGCTCTCTATAAGCATCAACCATACGAACACGAATATCCACACTGCTGGCGCTGCCATACAGCGTTGATTTATTACGCACAACCATCGTGGTACATCCGCACTACTTCCATTAAGGATGAATTAATTCGCGAGAATGAGAAGACTGATTGGCATCCAGAGACCATCAAGACTGGTCGTTATGGCGATTGGCTCAACAACAATATTGACTGGGCTCTTTCACGTAATCGTTACTGGGGAACTCCGCTGCCGATTTGGCGATGTGAAAATAAGCATGAGGTCTGCGTTGATTCCCTCAAAGAGTTGGGAACGCTTGCAGGGCAAGAGTTAAGCAATCTTGACCCCCACCGTCCATTTGTCGATGACATTACATTTGCATGCGCTGAATGTTCTGCAACGATGAACCGCGTACCGGAAGTTATTGACTGCTGGTATGACTCAGGTGCAATGCCATTTGCTCAATGGGGCTACCCACATAAGCCGGGTTCAGTAGAGAAGTTTAAGGCTGCCTACCCAGCCGACTTTATCTGCGAAGCAATCGACCAGACACGTGGCTGGTTCTACACCTTGATGACAATTGGAACTCTTGTCTTTGATGAAAGTTCATATAAGAGCGTTCTCTGTCTTGGCCACATCTTGGATAAAGATGGACGCAAGATGAGTAAGCATTTGGGCAACGTTCTCGAGCCAATCTCTTTGATGGATCAGCATGGGGCCGATGCCGTGCGCTGGTACATGTTGGCAGCTGGCTCACCGTGGTCTGCTCGTCGCGTTGGACATGATGCAATATCTGATGTTGTTCGCAAGACGCTCCTCACATATTGGAACACCATCTCTTTCCACGCTCTCTATGCCGAAGCTTCTCATTTTGAACTTTCACAGAGTCCAGCGCTCACAGATCGTTCCATGATGGATCAATGGATTGTCAGTGAACTCAATACGCTGATTGCTGAAGTCGATAAGGCATATAACGATTTTGACTCACAAAGTGCAGGAAAGGTCTTCGCTCGCTTTATCGATGACCTGTCCAATTGGTATGTGCGCCGTTCACGTCGTCGTTTCTGGGATGGTGATGTTGCAGCACTTGCGACGCTACATGAATGCCTCACAACAGTTACTCAATTACTTGCGCCTATGGTTCCATTTATCGCAGAACACACATGGCAGGTACTTGTACGCACAGCAGATTCAAAGGCAGCTTCTTCTGTACATCTCACGGATTTCCCAACCGCCGATGCATCACTCATTAATACGAAGCTCAACGAACAAGTTGCCGTGACACGTCGCGTTGTAGAACTTGGTCGTGCTGCACGTGCTGAATCTTCAATCAAGATTCGCCAGCCTCTTCAGCGCGCGCTGATTTCAGCTCAGGGATGGTCATCGCTTCCTGAAGATATGAAGACGCAGATTTCTGATGAGCTCAACGTCCTCGATCTTGAAGATATTGCAGATGCTGATGGTGACCTGGTTGATATCTCGGTCAAAGCCAACTTCAAATCACTCGGAGCTAAGTACGGTAAAGCTGTACAAGATGTTGCAAAACTCATCTCTGCATCCGATGCCACAGATCTCGTAAAGGGCTTGCGCACCTCTGGTTCAGCAAAGCTCGGTGACTTTGAGATTGATCTAGATGACTTGGTAGTTACTGAAGTTCCAAAGAGCGGGTGGATGGTGGCAAGCCATGATGGCGAGAGTGTCGCTCTTGATCTTGCGCTCTCCCCTGAACTCGTTGCTTCTGGCCATGTACGTGAAGTGATTCGTCTAATTCAAGAGCGCCGCAAGAGCGATGGCTTTGAAATCTCCGACCGCATCTCTGTGCGTTGGAACGCTCCAGCCGGACTCGTCGAGACGATTTCCAAGAACGCAGCACACATCTCCGATGAAGTTCTGGCACTCTCCTTCGAGCGCGACGAAGCTGTAGCCCAAGAAGATAATGAACTTGGAGTTGGTGTAGTTCTTGCTAAGGCTCAAATAGGTAAGGCTGTAAAAGCTAAAGCAGGATTCTGATTGCTACTTGAGCAAAATTGACTGCGATCAAGAGCACGATGAACGAAAGGTCAATTGCGACGCCACCTAGGCGAAGCGGTGGAACAAAGCGCTGCACAAAGCGCATCGGCTTATCCGTGATTGAGTAAACAAACTCAAAGATCACCATCAAGAATGCACCCGGACGCCAATTAGGCTTAAACATACGGACGTAGTCAATGATTACGCGAGCGAAGAGTGCGAGCTTAAAGAGTCCTAGAAGCTGAATCAGTATTGAAGAGAGCATTGAGAAGATCAGCTCTGATTAAAGAAGCTTGCCTGAGCAGCTGTCTTATCTTCGTTGCTCACAGAGACATTCGCTGGTGAGAGCAAGAAAACTTTGAGGCTGATGCGTTCGATTCGTCCGTGTAATCCAAAGACAAGACCGCTAGCAAAGTCAACAAGACGCTTACGTTCTGACTCTTCCATATCATCGAGATTGATGATGACTGGATTACCTTCGCGGTAGTACTCGCCGACTTTGCGAGCTTCAGAGTAAGAACGTGGTTGAAGAGTGATGATGTTGTATGACGATGCTGGTTCATCGATGAGTTCCGGTTGTGATGCAGCTACACGCTGAACTGGTTGGTGTGAACCAAGAACTGTGACTCCAGTACGGTCGCGCGTTGGTCGTGCAAGTGCTGCGCGCTGAGGGGTCTGTGAAACTGTGGTCTCTTCATCTGTATCGACGAGGCCAAGGAAGCCCATCATTTTATTGAGTGCTGACATACGACTAGGTTACTAGCGAGCGGTACGAGAGCCGAGGATTGAGCTACCTACACGGATATGTGTCGCACCGCAGTCAATTGCGATTTCAAAATCTCCTGACATTCCTGCAGAGAGTGAGGTTGCCCCTGGGTAAGAAGTGATGAACCTGCTGTGAATCGCTGCAATTTCAGTGAACGCCTTCTGGGGAACAGATGCCACTGGCGGAACGCACATCAACCCCTTCAATTGCAGGTGTTGGGATGCAAGGACGATATCTGCAAGGGCTGGGAGTTCAGATTCCACAACTCCCCCACGTAGCGGATCACCATCCAGGGATAGTTGAAGAAAGATATCTAGGCTGCGATTAGCTACAGAATCCAGCTTGGTGATGTGGCTAGCTTTATCGAGTGAATGAACAACATCAGCCCATTGGGCAATATCTCGCAACTTACGGCTCTGGATTTCACCTTGGTAATGCCATGTTGCATGCACGACTGACGACTTTTCAAGGCCTTCTTCATTGCGGTTCTCGCCAAAATTTGTGGCTCCGAGTTCGCTCAAAATCTGCACATCACTTGCTGGATATGTCTTAGTCACAACGATGAGAGTGACCGCAGGGTTGGTAATCCGTGCCTGAACAGCAGCGAGATTGGCTGCTAAATCTTCGCGGCGATTCACAGTGTGATTACTCCGGCTTGACGCCCCGTTACTCTGTCACGGCGATAAGAGAAGAGGTCTTCATTCTCAAAAGTGCAACGGAATTCATCAATCACGGTAAGATCTGCTTCGTTCAGCACAACTCTGAGCGCCGCTGGCAGGTCTAGTGATGGAGTGCCCCGCGCCGTTGTTGATTTCGCTGCAGGATGCAGTGCGACAACTTCATCATGGATCTCTTTCGAAACTTCGTAACAGGATCCACATATGGAAGGACCGACAATTGCAGTGATTTTGGTTGATCCCATATCGCGCATCACTTCTATGGCAGCAAGAGCTACGCCATTGACGAGACCCTTGCGCCCAACGTGCACCGCAGCAACTGCTTCTGCGGAGGCAAGCAAGAGCGGAATGCAATCTGCAACTTGTACTGCAAGTGAAACTCCTGGAATTCCAGTAACGAGTGCGTCAGCAGTGGGTTCTTCATCAGTTACTTCTTCTATTACTGCAACACGATTTCCATGCACTTGGGACATGTATTGAATCGGGCCGACCTCCTGCGCCAGCAAAGCTCTATTGCCAAGAACAGTAGGCAGATCATCTGCAACATGGGTGCCTAGGTTGAGAGATGCAAACTCACCGGAGCTTGCGCCACCGGTGCGATTGGTAAAGCGATACTTCATTGAAGAAGATTTACTTCATGAAATCTGGAACATCAATTTCATCTTCAGAGACGAGCTCTTCGAATGTAATGCGCTTGCGCGGTGATGAATCAAGATCAAGAGCTACTGAGAGCGGATCATTGGATGGGATTGGATCTGCAACTCCGCCAAGAGTGGTTGCATTGATAACCGGCATTTCAACCTTCTTAGGTTCTCCACCCGCAAAACCTGCTGCGATAACGGTGATACGTACTTCATCACCGAGAGCGTCATCAATAGTTGTACCGAAGATGATGCGAGCATCTGGATGAGCTGCTGCTTGTACGAGTTCGCAAGCTTCATTGATTTCAAAGAGACCAAGATCAGAGCCACCAGCGACAGAGAGGAGAACTCCCATAGCTCCATCGATAGATGCTTCAAGGAGTGGGCTTGAGATTGCAAGTTCTGCAGCGCGAGTAGCGCGATTGTCGCCACGTGCTGAACCGATACCCATGAGTGCAGAGCCAGCATCTGTCATCACTGTCTTCACATCAGCGAAGTCGAGGTTGATAAGACCTGGCTGCGTGATGATCTCAGTGATTCCCTGAACGCCAGAGAGAAGAACTTGATCAGCGCTCTTGAATGCATCGAGTGCTGTGATTGAGCGATCAGAGATTGCAAGTAAGCGATCGTTTGGAATAACAATAAGTGTGTCTACTTGCTCACGAAGAAGTTCAATTCCTTCTTCTGCTTGACGTGAGCGAATCTTTCCTTCAAACGAGAATGGCTTTGTTACAACGCCGATGGTGAGTGCACCGAGATCACGTGCAATCTTTGCAACGATTGGGGCTCCACCTGTACCGGTTCCGCCGCCTTCTCCTGCAGTGACAAAAACCATATCTGCACCGCGAAGAATTTCTTCAATCTCTTCAGTGTGATCAATGGCAGCTTGACGTCCCTTTTCAGGAGCAGCCCCTGCACCGAGACCCTTTGTAGATGCACGACCAATATCTAGTTTTACATCTGCATCACTCATTAATAAATGTTGTGCATCTGTATTGATTGCGATGAACTCAACGCCTTTTAATCCGACATCAATCATGCGATTGATTGCGTTTACTCCGCCGCCGCCGATACCGACAACTTTGATGACAGCTAAGTAATTCTGTGGTGCAGCCACGTGAGTCCCCCTTTAGAACTGTAAACCTCTACTTGAGAATTACATTTCTACTCTCTTGATGCCGCAAAACGTATGGCCTTAAGAAGTAGTAATCAAAGACCGCCACGAACTATTTTCTCAACCCATAGTTGATAGCTATTAGAAAAATATTTAGTGAAAACTATTTAATGAAGCTATTCAAAATCACTATTTAACAGGGCTATTTAACAATGGGTGCATGTGGCGCACTGACATCGATGCGTCGAATATTTCTATTTTCTTCCAGCGCAATAAGTGAGTTAATCACTTGGATCTTCAAATCACTCTTTTCATTCTTGCCCCATAGGACTCGAACCTCTCTTCCAAGAAGCGTTACTTGCATGGCAAAGTTCGAGTCGTTATGAGCCGATAGCGAGATCACTCTCTTCTTGAATTCTGGGGAGAGTCCCTGAAAGAGTGCAATGGCTGAGAGCCCTAATTCAGTAGTCGACGCAGAGACGCGTGGCAACTCTCCTCCATCAAAACCGGGGAGAGAAAAGACGGTTCCCGATGCATCCATGGTGGAGCCATTGAAATAGGCGGTCGGAGTTCTTGGAGTAATCGCTATCGCTACATTGCCATTAATCCAGTTGCGAGAAATTTCCACCGACTTAATCCATGTGAGGTTTTCGATGCGATGAGCAATCGCTCGAGGTTCAACACGGGCTAACTTCTGACCCGGAGCGATACCCGCCATCTGCAAAATTGACTTCTCGGTGTCAGGAGTCGGTGCACCCGTCAAAGAAATAGCAGAGACAGAGAATATAGAAGACCATGCAAAGAGATAGATGAGCCCTGCAAAAATTGCACCAATGGCTGCTCCTACCAATGGTAACTTCTTGATGCTACGCAAAGCGGCGTTGCAGCCCTTCAGCGATGATAGGTGCGAGTGAATTCACATCTCCCGCACCTAGGGTAATGATTACGTCTCCAGGTTTTGCTAACTCAATAACTCTTTCTGACGCTGAAACAAAGTTAGGAATGAAGTGGCCTTTACTCATCTTCTCTGCAATGAGTTGGGAGGAGACTCCGTGAATTGGCTTTTCGCTCGCTGCATAGATTTCAAGCAAAGTGACATCATCGGCAAGATCGAGCGATGTAGCAAACTCATTCATAAATGCTTGAGTGCGCGAATATCTATGTGGCTGGAAGATGACGAGTACACGACCATCTCCTGCATAGCGGCGGGCTGCCTTGAGTGTCACGGTAATTTCAGTGGGATGGTGTCCATAGTCATCGATGATGCGAATCCCATGTTCTGTAGCTTTTAACTCAAAGCGACGTCCTGCTCCGCGAAAACTATGTAGCCCCTCAAGGAGTCGGTGTATCGGTTGCTCGAGTAAGAGCCCCATAGCAAGGCACGCTGCTGCATTGAGAAGATTGTGGTGACCAGGGAGTTGAAGTTCGAGTTGGCCGACCGCACGACCACGCCACATAACGCGAGCAGATGACGATGAGGCTTTGAGGTCTATCTGATCAATGCGGAGATCAGCGCTTTCAGCTTCGCCGTAAGAGACGGTGGCGCATTGAAGAGAAGATGTACCAAGTCGCGCTGAGCCAGCATCATCTGCGCAGTAGACCAAGAATCCGTTAGGTGAAATCGTTGCTGCAAAGGACTCGAACACTTGCGTGACAGCTTCAGGAGTGTGAAAGAAGTCGACATGGTCATATTCGATATTGGTCACGATTGCTGCAAGAGGCTTGTATTCAACAAAAGAACCGTCGGACTCATCAGCCTCAGCAACGAAGAAATTTCCGGTGCCGCGGTGTGCGTTAGAACCTGATGCCGTAAGAGTTCCGCCAATAGCAAATGAAGGATCGACCCCACAAGCTTGTAGCGCAACGGTCATCATGGATGATGTTGTTGTTTTTCCATGGGTTCCCGCAACAGCGATGCTGGTGGAACCCTTCATAAGAAGAGCGAGAGCTTGTGCGCGAGTAAGAATTGGAATTGAGCGCTCGACTGCATATGCCATCTCGGGATTTGAGGCAGAAATTGCAGTGGAGTAAATGACCACATCTGCGCCATGTACATGAGCTGCTTCGTGCGAGGAGTAAACTTCAGCACCTAGTGCACGAAGTGCTGCAAGAACAGTTGAATCTTTTGCATCAGAACCCGTAACGGTAATTCCATCTGAAAGTGCGATACGCGCTAGACCGCTCATGCCTGATCCACCGATGCCGATGAAGTGAATCTTCTTGCCTTTCAGCGAATCCACTTAATTACCTCCGCGCAACGCATGTTCTATAAGTGAGACCATCTTAGAGGCAGCGTTGATATCAATATCGGTTCCTGAGATTGGCGCGGCTGCGCTCTGCGCCAGGAGTCGCTTGATGTTTGAGATGAGCCAAACAACAGAGAAGTTTCGTTGAGGGAGAATTTCCGCGCGAGACTGCGAGACTAGATCACGAGCATTTAACTCTTGTTCACCATTACCGATTGGCAAGGGTATGAAGAGTGCAAACTTTCCGAGAGTATTCACCTCAGCACATGTCACTGCGCCACTGCGAGAAATAATCAAATCTGCCGCTAAATATGCAGTCGCCATATCTGTGATGTAGCCACGTGCTTGATATCCATCCATTGCTGAAGCAACTTCATTGCGCGCTCCGATGCCGTGAAGAATCTGTACACCATCTGCAATAAGTGCCGCGCGGGACTCTTCGATGACAGCGTTTAAAGCGACTGAGCCTTGAGACCCACCAAAGACGAAGATAAGTGGCTTCGATGAATCAAATCCGAGTTCGATCTTTGCTGCCTTACGAGCGCTCTGCCAGTCATGCGATGCAGAGCGATACGCGATGACAACATCTTCGCGAAGTGGAAGACCGGCAAGTAGCGCACCAGAAAGTTTTCCAGAATCTATCGAGTGAGCGGTGGCGGTGTGCGGTGTAAAGAGTGCCCCAAGGCGATTGGCCAGACCAGGTCGGGCATTAGCTTCATGGATAACAATCGGAGTGCGAGTGAGCGCTGCAGCAAGATATGCCGGAGCTGATACATATCCCCCAAAACCAATGACGAGGTCATGGTTGCGCATGAGTGCAACCGATTGAACAACAGAGCGCAACAACGAAAATGGTGCGATAAGAAGAGATGGAGAGATACGTCGAGCAATCCGAACTTTGTTGATGAAGCGAATCTCAAAACCTGCATCTGGGACTAAACGAGATTCAAGTCCTTCTCGAGTTCCAATAAAGGTAATCTGCGAATCTGGGTGCTCTGCGCGCCACTCACGAGCAACTGCAAGTGCAGGTTCGACATGGCCGGCTGTTCCACCGCCTGCAAAAAGTATCCGCGTCACTTATTTCTCTTCTTTACAACTTCTCTTCGAACTGCTGGATCACGCAGGGCTGCACCTGCAACAAAGCCAAGGGCGCAGAGCGTTGCCACAAGCGCTGAACCACCGTATGAGACTAAAGGAAGAGTCACTCCTACGACAGGAAGGACGCTGGTTGCAGAGCCGATATTGAGAAATGCCTGGACAGTTATCCAACAACCAATGCCCGCACATGCATATCGAACCATTGGCTCTTGTGCGCGTAGTGCGATGCGAAAGATTGAGTAAATCAGAGTTGCCATCAAGATGAGAACGCTTAACGTCCCAATCAGGCCTAGCTCTTCACCGATAACAGAGAAGATGAAGTCCGTGTGCGCTTCAGCGAGATTACCCCACTTCTGACGGCTACCACCAAGGCCAACACCAAAGAGACCACCAGTTGCCAGACCTAACAAGCTATGTGCCGGCTGCCAACCGGCATTTTTGTAATCAGCTGGATCAAAGGGGTTGAGAAATACTAAGAAACGTTGTGCGCGATAGCCAGATGTTGCGATCAATAGTGTGAGAGCAAGAGCACCGGCCAATGTGATCCATCCAAAGAGGCGAAGTTGAATTCCAGAGACGAAGAGAATTCCAGCCAGAATCGCGGCCATAACCGAGGTTGTGCCTAGGTCATGTCCGTACATAATCATCAACATAATGATCAGGAATCCTGGACCAATGAGTGCAAAGACATTGATGCTGTGACGCCCAGCCTTCTCTTTGCGAGCCAGGAGATAGCTTGCCCAGAGAATCATTAATAACTTTACAAATTCACTGGGTTGGACATCGACAAATTTAAGATTGATCCAGTTGGTATTTCCATTGACCGTTTTTGCAAGCCCCGGAAAAAGCAGAAGTCCCATGAGACACATTGAGATTACAAGTCCGAAGCGACCAAGTAATTCCCATCGTGTAATCGGAAGCTTAGAGAGATATCCAGCAAGTGGAATAGAGACGGCCACGAAGAGAAGTTGACGAAGCACAATGGAGATTGCGCTGCCTTGTGTATCGATTGCATGAATCGAAGATGCCGAGAAGACCATAATCAGACCGAGGAAGGTAAGAGCTCCTGCGCTGATGAGCAACATATAGAGATGGTTAACTGGCTTGGCGAGGAAACGCTCTTGAGTCTTACTTACCATCTCGCACTACCTTTTCTACCGCTGCTCTAAAGCGATCGCCACGATCGCCATAAGAAATGAATTGATCCATAGATGCGCATGCAGGGGCTAGAAGAACGGTATCCCCTGCTTTTGCCCATTCTTTCGCGCGGCGAATGACTGACTCCATGAGCGAGTTGTTCTCTGAACCTTTGCTGTACTCAGCTGGTGCATCAACCTTGATAATTTCAATATGTGGTGCGCGCTTGGCAAGTTCGGCAGCGATTAATTCACGATCTTCTCCAATCAGGATGGCAACACGAACACGAGATTTGATGCGTTCGACAAGCTCTCCCATGGTTGCATCTTTTGCTAGACCGCCTGCAATCCAAATAACGGAGAGCGCAGACATAATGGATGCAGATGCAGCGTGAGGATTTGTAGCCTTTGAATCATTAATCCACGTGATGTCATCGCACTCAAGAACTTTCTCAATGCGATGGCGACCAGGAGTAAATTCAGTAATCGCTGTACGGATTGCTTCGTGGCTCACTCCTGCAGTGCGAGCAAGACCAGCAGCTGCCAGTGCATTTGAAACGCTATGCGGAACAGTGGGTTTTACCTCGACGAGTTCTGAGATCATCGCGGCCTCTTGCGGATCAGCAACAAATGCACGGTCAACGAGAAGCTCTTCAACTACACCGATCTCACCGGGTGCCGGAGTGTCGAGGCGGAAGAAGACTTTGCGGCCTTGCCAATGAGTTGTGCGAGAAACGATGACACCATCATCGGCGTTGAGAATAGCTGTCATTGATTTATCGAGAATTGAAATCTTATCCTTGGCGTAGGCATCAAATGAACCGTGCCAATCAACATGATCTTCGGCAATATTGAGAATTGCAGATGAGAGAAATTGCGCATCCTCTAGCCAATGCAGTTGGAATGAAGAAAGTTCTAGGACCAGGAAGTCATATTTCTCTTGTGAATCAATCGTCTCAATCACAGTGGTTCCTACGTTGCCGCATGCAATCGCGGACAGGCCACCGCTTCGCAGCATCGCTGCTGCAAGTTCGACAGTTGTTGTCTTTCCGTTTGTGCCAGTAAGTGCAATCCACTTCTGCCCCGCAGGTTTAAGGCTCCACGCAAGGTCTACTTCGTTGATCAATGCGATACGAGCTGCACGTGCTGCGAGAATTACTGGATGATCTTCTTTCCATCCTGGGGAAACCAAGAGCAGGTCAAAGTTGGAGAAATCAACACGTTGTGGAGTAATAACAGTAAATCCATCAAGTGAAGTGATCTTTTCATCCACGAGCGTGACTTCTGATCCTCGTTTAGCTAATACACGTGCACAAGCAGCACCGGTTACTCCTGCACCAGCGACAAGAATTCGTTTGCCATCAAGGTACGTATAGAGAGAGTGTGCCATGGGAGTTTTAGCTTGCAACCCATTGGGTATAGAAGAGACCAAGGCCTAGTGCAACGCTTAAGCCAGCAATAATCCAGAAGCGAAGAACAATGGTAACTTCGCCCCAACCAAGTAATTCAAAGTGATGTTGAAGTGGCGCCATTTTAAAGAGTCGCTTTCCACCTGTAAGGCGGAAATAAATTACTTGCATCGCCACAGAGAGCGTAATGATGACGAAGAGACCGCCCAATGGAATCAGTAGTAACTGCACGCGAAGAGAAGCTGCAAGTCCAGCTAGTGCACCACCGAGTGCAAGGGAGCCGGTATCGCCCATAAAAATCTTTGCCGGAGATGCGTTCCACCATAGGAAGCCCGTACATGCTCCAGCGAACGCTGCTGCAAGTACTGCAAGGTCGAGTGGATCTCGCACGTTGTAACAATTACTTGATGCTGCAACTGCGCAACTCTGTCCGAACTCCCAGACCCCAATAAGAACAAATGCAAGAAATGTCATGACAGATGCGCCAGTAGCAAGACCATCGAGACCGTCGGTGAGGTTTACACCATTACTTGTTGCCGTCACCATCAAAGCAATCCAGATAACAACAAGGACAACGCCCAGAGTGATGCTCGTGTCGCGCAAAGTAGATAGGTTCTGCGAAATTGGAGTTAAGCCATCTTTATCTGGGAATCGAGTACCGAGGTAACCGAAGAGAGATGCAAAGAGGACTTGTCCAAATATCTTCTGCTTGCCACTCAGGCCACGCGAATTCTGCCTGGAGATCTTCATGTAATCATCAAGGAAGCCCACGAAACCGAGTGCAATAACGAGACCAAGAATAAGAACTGCAGAAGTCGAAATAGAGCTTTGGGTCACCAGGTGAGCTACGAGGTAGGCAACAAGTGCGGCAAAGATAATGATGATGCCGCCCATGGTTGGGGTTCCGCGTTTAGTGTGATGTGAAGATGGGCCATCGTCGCGAATAATTTGTCCATAGCCTCTACGTGCCAAAGCCTTAATGAGTGCGGGAGTTCCGAAAAGTGAGAGGAAGAGTGCGAGAGCGCCAGCAATCAGAATCAGTTTCATGAGTTCTCTTCGCTCTCTTTCACTCTTGCCATCCAGTGTGCAGATATGGAATCTGCCAATTCTTCTAACTTCTCTGACCGTGATGCCTTTACAAGTGCAACATCTCCTGGATTGATATGGGCTGCCACAACGAGGGCTTCAGCTTTATCGGCACAGAGATGAACAGTGGTGGCGCTATCTGCTGCGATTTTTGCTCCGTACTCCGGGGCTGCAATACAGACAAGATGATCGATCCCAAGTTCTGAGGCAAGGGTGCCAACTCCTGCATGATCGGCATCAGATGACTCGCCGAGTTCATTCATTTTTCCTAGGAAAGCCCATGACTCTCCCCCGCGCTCCTGCGCAAAGTGGACCAAGGTCTGAAGCGCTGCCGCCATCGCCTCAGGGCTTGCGTTATATGCATCATTGATCAGAACGAGTGATGGGAGTTCGTAAATCTCCATTCGCCATTTGGCTTGAGATTCAGCGGTGGATAAACCACTTGCTATTTGATCGAGTGAGAATCCTAAAACTGTTGCAACAGATGCAACCGCTAGAGCATTTGCCACTTGATGTAGACCCACGATGCGAAGTCCGACTGCGCTTCGGCCTTCAGGTGTGACAAGATCGAAATGTGCTCGGCCTTCGCGTACTTCAATATCAGTTGCGCGAATATCACACTCTGCGCCTTCGCCGAAAGTTAAATTCTTTCCTTTATGGAGCGCTGCCATCTTGGGGGTAAATGCATCGTACGTACCAAGGATTCCGGTTGCTTCCGCACTGAGAGAGCTGATGAGTTCTGACTTAGTTTCGGCGATTGCTTCAATGGAACCAAACTCTCCAAGGTGAGCTGTTCCAACTTTGAGTACGACGCCAATGTTGGGCTGAGCAATTGTGCACAGGTGTGCAATATCGCCTTTATGGCGAGCTCCCATTTCTACGATGCAGTACTTAGTCGCTTCAGTGCAGTGAAGAAGTGAAATTGGCGCACCAATCTCATTATTAAAGTTTCCATGCGGAGCCACCGTTGGAGCTGCAGCAGAGAGAATAGCTGCCATCAACTCTTTCGTTGTTGTCTTGCCCTGCGATCCTGTAATTCCAATGACAGTGAGGTTCAGTAAGTTGCTGCGTACGTGCTGCGCGAGTTTGCCGAGCGCTACAACAACATCTGTCACAACGATATGAGGTCCTTCAACACTTTTAGTTGAGAGACTCAGGACTGCGCCATGTGTACGTGCATCTGCTACAAAATCATGGCCATCAACGCGTTCGCCTTTGATCGCTAAGAAGAGTGATCCAGGAGTTGCCTCTGAAGAGTTAATAACAGCTGCCTGTGAAACTGTGACATCTTCTCCGTGAAGAGTTCCTTGTACGACAGATGCAATCTCTGATGCCTTCATCGCAATCATGGTTTTGCCTCGATTGCTTGAGCAAGTTCTATGCGGTCATCAAAAGGTGTAACGACACCGTCTACTTCTTGGCCAACTTCATGGCCCTTGCCAAGCACTAAAACTGTATCTCCATCGTTCGCAAGGGCGACTGCGGCACGGATTGCATCTGCGCGATCTTCAATAATTTGTGAAGGGGCACTCACAGAAAGGGTGCTTGTCATATCGGTAAGTATTTCAGTTGGATTCTCTGAACGCGGGTTATCACTGGTGAAGATAGCGATATCTGCACCGTTCAGAAGCGCGGCACCCATTAGAGGGCGCTTGGTGGCATCGCGATCGCCACCGCATCCCAGGACAGCAATGATCTTTCCTGTTGTGAATTCACGAGCAGCTGCGAGCACGTTAGAGACTGCATCAGGAGAATGGGCATAATCAACAAGCGCTGTATAGCGCTGCCCTAACGAGATGTTTTCAAGTCGACCGGGAGCTCCGGTAAGTGCCGGAGCTATTGCTGCAAGTTCAATGGGATCGATTCCACATTCAACTGCAATCGCCAGAGCTAAGAGCAGGTTATCGAGGTTATATCTCCCAAAAAGTTGGGTGCGAGATTCAATCAATATTCCGCCAGCACCGCGTGCCTTAAATTCAACGCCACGGGCAACGTTATGCAACTCTGTAAAGTGCCACGTCGCAGCCTTCTGACTACGCGACACAGTTGTCACTGGGATATGACCGCTACTAGCTAGCCGTTGCCCGTACTCAGTATCAATATTGATAAATCCTTGTTCTGCATACTCTGATGTAAAGAGTTGAGCTTTAGCTGCGAAATAGGAGTCCATATCTTTATGGAAATCTAAGTGATCTTGCGACAAGTTAGTAAAGGCGGCGATAGCAAAGTGCGAACCTTTAATGCGATTGAGTGAGAGCGCATGGCTAGAAACTTCCATCACTAAATGGCGCATATGTCGTTCTCGCATCACTGCAGCAAGAGCCTGTAGTTCGGGTGCTTCAGGTGTGGTGCGAGAACTCTTTAAAGCCTCGGCACTGATGCGAGTTTCAACAGTTCCTATGAGTCCTGTGTCGCGTCCTACTGCTTCAAAGATTTGATAGAGCAGCGTTGAGACTGTTGTCTTGCCGTTAGTACCTGTAATTCCAATACTGATGAGATCGCGCGTTGGGTACTTATAGAAAGATGCAGCAACGAGAGCCCCTGCTGTTCGTACATCCTTCACAACGAGTGTCGGCATACCTGCGCAGTAAGCAAGTCCTGCTTCATCGGTAAGTGCTGCTACGGCACCACGCGTGCGGGCAGCTTCTGCAAAAGTGGCTCCATGCACTCGCGCACCTGGAATGGCGATAAAGAGATCACCGGCTTCAACTTCGGAATCCACGTGAGTTACACCGGTGAAAGAGATGTTTTCACCGTGTAAGGAAGCGCCGACTAACTGCGCCGCATCCTCGAGGGTCGCAGTAAACGGTGCGAGTGGGCGAATCATTGCTGCTTTGCGCTTACCTGTGTTGCGCGAGCACGTGTGAGTTCAGATTTTGTCAGCGCGACCGGAAGCACTTTGGTGCCTGTTGGCGCAACATGTTCTGATTGAAGTACAAATGTCATTACCTTTTTAAAGACTGGACCGCCAAGTGAGCCGCCATAGTGGCCATTCTTTGGATCTTGCAATGTAACGCTGATGACATAACGTGGCGCATCAGCTGGAGCAAAACCAATAAAGGACGCTGTGTAACCACTGTAACGACCTGTATTCTGGTCATACCGCATTGCTGTTCCTGTCTTACCTGCAACGCGGTAACCAGGAATTGCAGCACTTGGTGCAGTGCCTTGGGCCGAAACAACTGACTCCATCATCAAGCGCATCTTCACAGCTGTATCTTCGCTGACAACGCGGACGCTGCTGCGGCCAGCTATTGGTGTGAAGTGACCTGAAGCATCACTTGTTCCTGCAATAACTGTTGGAGAAACTCGGACGCCATTATTGGCAATGGTGGCAAAGACGCTTGTCGCCTGCATCGCAGTTACTGAATATCCCTGCCCGAATGCAACAGTTGGCGCTGTTGTACCAGACCAGTTAGAAACAGGTCGCAGTAAGCCAGCAGATTCGCCCGGTAGCCCTGAGCCAGTTTTGCTACCGATTCCAAATCTAGTGAGGTAGTTATATAAAGTATCGTGGCTGAGCGTTTCTCCAACTTGAATGGTGCCAGTGTTACTTGATACTGCAAGAATTCCTGAAGAGGTGAGGTGCTGAGTCGGATGGCGCTCGTGATCGTGGAATGGCGAACCACCACGCATGAGCATGTAAGGAACTGTAAACACTGTCGTTGGTGTGATGGTCTTTTCTTCAAGGGCTGCAGCAAGTGTCATAACTTTTCCAGTAGATCCTGGTTCATAAACATCTTGAACTGATGGATTGCGCATCAAAGAGAGAGCCACATTCTTAGTGTTGTTAGGGTTAAATGTCGGAGCAGTTGCGTGGGCAACGATTGCGCCAGTTTTTGGATCCATCACAATGACGGTTCCACTCGTTGCTGCAGAAGATTTCACGGCATCTGCAATTGCCTTTGCCGCAACCCACTGCACATCGCGATTGATGGTGAGTCGAATATTTGTACCTGCACGTGCGGCGATTATTTCGCGCTGTGAACCAGGGATCTCGGCACTATAACCCCGCGCATATGAATACTTTCCAGAAGTACCCGTGATGGTTGAGTTGAGACTTGATTCAAGTCCAGTTGCACCAATTCCATCTGCGCGGACAAAGCCAACCAAAGATGAAATCAGCTCACCAGACGGGTACTCACGGATATAGGAACGTTCAGGGAAGAAACCGATGATGCGCTTGTCGAAATGTTTATCATCGAGAGCTTTGTTGTATTCATAGATTGCCTCGGTCAACTTATCCCATAGAGCGGGGCGGCCATTCTTCACAACGAGGGAGTATTTACGAGTTCCTGTGATGTTCTCCTGAACATCTGCAACTGGAAGGCCCAAGATTGGGGCTACAAAATTTGCTACTCGTGCTGGATCTGTTATTTGAGTTTGATCTACGACGATAGTGATTGCTGAAACGCTGCGAGCAAATGCGATTCCATTGACATCGGTGATTTCACCACGTGGAGCAGGAATGACGCGCGTTGACTGCATCTCATTTGCTGCCTTGCGCTGGTAGTTACTTGCCTGCACCACTTGAACGCGAAAGAGCTGGAGTGCGAGTATTGAGAAGAGTACGAAGATGGCAATGACGAGAATATTGATACGAGACTTTGCGAGGAGGAGATTACCCATTGGCTACCTCACTCTGCGGTGGAGTCAGGTCGAGAAATACTGGAGTCTCTGATGGGCGCATTCCAAGTGCTGCAGCCGCTGCTGCCAATCGTTCAGGGGCAGCATGAGAATCGATACTGCGATTGATTGCATCGCGTTGATCTGCCACTGCCTTAGCTTCGGTCTTGAGATTTGAAAGAGTAAATGCATCTTGTGCAAGAAGTGTGTTGATACCAAGAAGCGTCAGGAATCCAACTGCACTTACAACTGTAAGGAAAGTTGCAAAGTATTTATGTGTAGCGCGAGCACCTGATGACATTTCAGGGAATAACCCCGAAATAATTTCAGCAGTACGTTCTGCTACCTGCTTCCTCGCCTTAGGTGCTGACTTCTTTGTTACGGGACGAGGAGCTGAAACCTTACGAGCGGTTGCTAGCGACATTAGGCAGCCACCCTCTCGATTGCACGAAGGCGAACAGATGCCGAGCGTGGATTGGATTCGAGCTCTTCGGCAGTGGGAGTCTCACTTGAGCGGAAGACAAGTGAGAACTTTGCTGCGTATTCCGGTAGTTCAACCGGAAGATTTCGCGGAGACTTTGACGTTGAAGCTTCTGCAAAAATCTCTTTAACGATGCGATCTTCTAATGATTGGAATGACATGACTACAAGGCGGCCGCCCACCATAAGTAGTTCGAGAGCATCCGGAAGTGCGCGAGTGATTGCACCAAGTTCATCATTTGCCTCAATGCGAAGTGCCTGGAAGGTTCGCTTAGCAGGATTTCCACCTGTGCGACGAGTTGCCGCCGGAATGCTCTCTTTTACAAGAGTGGCAAGTTCGGTTGTTGAGTTCAGCGGTGCCTTCGCACGAGCTTTAACGATGTTTTCAACAATACGTGTTGCAAACTTTTCTTCGCCATATGTGCGAAGAATCTGCACTAACTTGCCGGGTTCGTAGGTATTTACAATCTCTGAGGCTGTGATTCCACGGCTTCGATCCATACGCATATCAAGTGGCGCTTCTTGTGAGTAAGAGAAGCCACGTTCGCTTTCATCGAGTTGAATAGATGAGACACCGAGATCGAAGAGAGCGCCGTTGATATGGCTAAATCCAAAGCTTTCTACGACTGTTGAAATTTGATCAAAGACGCAATGTGCGGTTTTGAATCGATCTGCAAATGGCTCAAGGCGCTTTGTTGCGCGCTCTAGTGCGATTTCATCGCGATCTATTCCGATAACAGTGAGATTCTCAAAACGCTGCAAAAGAGCTTCTGTATGTCCACCAAGGCCAAGAGTTCCATCGACAACTACTGGATTAGATGATGCAAGGATTGCGGGAGCGAGAAGATCGACGCAGCGATCGCGCATTACAGATATATGTTGCATCTTCTCCCCCGTTCTAGTTGCTTCATTGCAAAAACTTCGAGCGCTCATCTCTGGTCACCGCCGGCCGACGGATCTTTTTCAGTAGCGACGCCGGGGAAGGGACGTCGCTGCCGGCCTAACATGAATGGAAAGGTCGGCGGTGGCCACAAATGAGCGCTCTATGTAGTTGTCTCTTACTTTCTTGCGGTCGTGCTATTTAGTTATGTAAATGTTTTTTGCTGATGTTTTAAAAAAGTCCCGGAAAAACTTCTTCAGAAACATCAGCAAAACTCTTTTCGCGATCTGCGAGGTACTCGTTCCATGCAGCGCTATCCCAGATTTCAACGCGAGTATTTGCGCCGATAACAACGCACTCTTTTTCAAGGCCCGCATATGTGCGAAGCCCTTGTGGGATGGTGACGCGACCTTGGCGGTCAGGAATTTCATCGTGGGCGCCTGCAAACATCACGCGCTGGTAATCGCGAGCGCTCTTTGCTGTCACAGGTGCTTGGCGCAACGTTTCAGTGATCGTTGCGAATTCAGAAGATGGGAAGACGTAGAGGCAGCGCTCTTGACCCTTGGTGATAACGAGGCCAGATGAGAGATCTTCACGGAATTTGGCAGGAAGGATGAGACGGCCTTTTTCATCAAGGCGTGGTTCATGAGTGCCGAGAAACATTGTCTTCACCACCCTTCCCCAAGGATCTGAGCGTGAATTCCCCGCTCAATTCCCCACTTTACACCACTTTCCCCCTTTTTACACCACTCTGGCCCATTATTTTCCCTAGCTCCCCCCACCCCTCCCCACCTCTTTTCGGCCTTGTATGGAGTTTTTCCAGGCATGAAAAAAGCCCCGACAAAAAGTCAGGGCTTAAAGAAGGTGGGGCTTAGTTACTGGAAGTTGCGCTTATCCCAGCGATCTTCAATACGAGAACCAAACGATTTACGGGCTCCCTTTGGGCGTGCGGTGCGTGAACCTATAACGGTAAGTGAGCGACTGAGGGCAAGGACGCCAACAAGAGCTACGAGGAAGCCGACTACGCCTACAGGTGTGGTTTTAGAGATAAGGCCGCCGAAGATAATGGCGATTCCAAGAAGGGTCAGGCTTGTTCCGAGCAGAATTCGCGGACGAGCAGGTGCCATAGTGGCGCTGCCCAGACGTGATTCAAGGCGTGGGTCATCTGTAGCCAGAGCAGCTTCCATCTCGGCCAGAAGGCGACGTTCGCGATCGGATAAAGCCATATGGGCAGAATAGAACAGTTCGTAAATACGCGCTACTTCGGCGTCTTGCGAGCCTAATCCTCTGAGTCTTGGCCAGGCTTAATCAGGCGTCCTGGGCGCACACTGGCGCGGCCAAAACGGGCGGTGGCCTTATCAATAGCGCTATCGGCTTCTCGCCAGCCCTTGTCGCGGGCTCCGAGTTCGAGCTGAACCGGGACATCTTCTTGCAAGTTGCCGAGAGATACGCCGACTAAGCGAATGCGTGCACCTTCATTATTGAGCGCCAGATATAACTTCTTCACTACTTCATACGTTTCATGAGTACTATCGATGGCAAGCGGCAGAGTTTTGGAACGCGTAATAGATGTGAAATCTGCAAATTTAATTTTGATGGTGATGGTCTTTGCAAAGAGATTGGCGTCGCGTAAACGCGCAGTTGCTTTCTCTGTCATTCGTAAGAATTCGCGCAAGAGCTCTTCTGGGTCATCAATATCTCGTGAGAAAGTTTCTTCATTACCAATACTTTTTTCAGGTTCATCTACTACTACGTTTCGGTAATCGCGTCCCCATGCAAGTTCGTAGAGTGATTCACCGGTTGCATCCCCCAGGGCTCGGATCAAAGTAGAGCGCGGAGTATTGGCGATATCGGCAACGGTGTGCAGCCCTAGTCGATCAAGGAACTCTGCAGTCTTTGGTCCTACTCCCCAGATTGCACGTACAGGAAGGGGGTGGAGAAATTCGAGGATGCGACCAGATTTGATTTCCAGCATGCCGTTAGGTTTGCAATGTTGCGATGCAAGTTTGGCGATGAATTTAGAAGGTGCTATTCCGACGGAACAGGTGATGCCTTCTTCTTTCTCGACCTGTGCACGAATCTTGGCAGCGATTTCACGGCCTGTTCCAAATAACTTCTGCGAACCTGTGACATCAAGAAATGCTTCATCAAGAGAGATGGGTTCAACCAGTGGTGTGTACGAGTTAAAGATTGCCATCACGCGCTGTGAAATTTCAGAGTACCTATGATGCTCGGGTGCGATAAAGATGGCATGTGGTGCCATTCGCTTTGCACGTCCCACTGGCATTGCAGCTCTGATTCCAAATTTGCGAGCTTCATAGTTTGCTGAAAGAACTACACCGCGCACACCAGCGCCTACAACAAGCGCCTTACCTTTATATTGCGGGTTATCGAGTTCAGCTACAGATGCATAAAAGGCATCCATATCGACATGCAGGATGGTGGGTTCCTGTACTTCGTCGATACTCATATCGCCACACTATCTGCTTGTTTACGCCATTTTTCGTAGGCAAGGCGTAAGTCCCAGACCGCTGTTGCACGGATAGAGATACCGCGGGCACCGGTGCGACGGGTTTCACCGCGCACCAGAAGAAGCGATGTCGAATAGAGAGTTGATGCATGATCGACTTGTGCATCAGGGAAGAAGGTTGAATCACTGCATCCATAACCATCATCGAGAGTTAGGAAGATGACGCGACGACCCGAACGCACTGGTGGAGTCTGTAGCGCCACCTTGACGCCAGCAACAAGAACTGATGATTTCGAACGTAGCGACAGTAAGTCAGAAGATTTCACAGCACCGATGGCATTGAGGAAGGGTGTATAAAAACTGAGCATATGTTGGGTGACATCCATGCCTAATCGTTCGACTTCACTGCGCACTTTCTCGGCCACATTGAGTGGTTGTAGTCCACTACTTTCAAGAGCGGGAGCAGCAAAACCAAAAGTTAGCTGCGATCCTGGGATATGTGCAACGGGTGATTTCTGCAGATCGCTAAAGTGCAATAAGAGATTGCGTTGATTGGTATGAATTGAATCAAAGGCGCCGGTCATGATGAGATTTTCAATGACTGGTGTTGATGCACCCGATCTGCGATAGAAATCGGCGAGATCGATATAGGGCTGACCGGTAATGATGGATGCAATCTCTTTATCAGATATTCCCGCAACGCTTGAGAAAGCGATGCGCACTGCGTCACCATCGAGTGTACGTTCGACGTGGTAATCAGAAGATGATTTATTGATATCAAGAGGTGCAATACCCACACCGATATGGCGCGCTTCATCGAGCAGTAACCGCTTGGGATACATGCCGGGATCGTGCGTCAATACACCTGCGATAAATGCTGCAGGGTGATGAGTCTTCAGCCATGCCGATTGATAGGTAGGCAGAGCGAAAGCTGCCGCATGTGCTTTACAAAAACCAAAGGATGCAAAGGCGCGCAGCACATCCCAGATCTCAGTGATGACTTTGAGTTCGTAGCCGCGTTCAGTTGCGGCAGGAAAGAACCAATCGCAGACCTCTTGTTGGCCAGCCCTATCCCCCAGCACTCTGCGCTTTTCATCAGCTGCAGCCAATGAAATACCTGTCATGACAGAGATAATCGAGATCACTTGTTCGTGAAAGACAACAACGCCTTCAGTTTCAGACAAGATCGGCAACAGATCAGGATGAATGATCTGCGCGGGGCTAAAGCCATGGCGCGCTTCAAGGAATGGGCGAATCATGTCGCTCTTGACCGGCCCCGGCCTAAAGAGTGAGATATCGATAATCAAATCGTTAAAGGTACGCGGTTCGAGTTTTCCAACAAGTTCGCGTTGTCCCGGACTTTCGACTTGGAAGATACCTAAGGTGCGCGTTGACTGAATGAGTTGATAGGTATCAACATCATCGAGAGCTACTGCATCGATATCAACCTCTTTATCTTCAACCCGTTTGATCTCGTGTACTGCATATGCGATAGCAGATTGCATCCGCACACCCAGGATGTCGAGTTTAAGTAGACCGATATCTTCGACATCATCTTTATCGAATTCGACCATAGGAAAACCACCTGCATTGAACTGCACCGGTGCACGGTCGAGGAAAGCTGCATCGGATAAAACCATCGCACATGGGTGCATCGCTAAGTGACGTGGCAGGCCATCAAGGCGAGCAGCCAGAGCAATAGTGGCGCGAGTAAGAGGTGCCGATGTATTGAAATTCTTTAACTCAGGTAGTGAGTTAAGTGCTGCATCAATATTGCCTGCGCGAATATGCGGCATAGATTTTGCCAAGATATCGATCTCCATTGCAGGCATGCCGAGGGCTGCCCCTGCATCGCGGATGGCATTACGTGCCCGATAGGTATCGACCATCGCAACGGTGGCACATCGTGAAATCAGACCTGGCTGATCCCATGTAGCGGGGCCATACTTCTTAAAGACCATTGCATAGATTTCAAGACGCCGTGCTGATTCGACATCGATATCAATATCAGGAAGTGCGCGACGAAGAGGCGAGCAGAAACGTTCCATCAATAGACCATGTTGCATGGGATCAACGCCTGATATTCCAAGTAGGTGACAGATCAGTGAACCTGCACCACTGCCACGTGCTGCAACGCGGATATCGGCAGCGCGCGCCATATCGGTGATGTCAGCAACTGTTAAGAAGTAAGACTCGTAGCCCAGCGTTGCAACGATGGCGAGTTCATCATCGAGTCGCGCCCGTGCCTTTGCAATGGTTGTGCCATCGTTATAGCGCCAATTGATTCCAGCCTCAGAACGAGTGCGCAGTAAGGCCCGCATTGCAGCAGGCGAATCGGCACCGACAACATGGGGTTCAGGTAAGTGAATTCCACCTAAACCAATATCGCGATGCGGTGAAAGCACCGCGCGTTCTGCCCACTGTCGCGTTGTCTTGAGTAAGGCACGTGGTGTGCGTTCACCTGCTGCTCGAGAAATTTCTGCGGCAAGTGAAACCATCTCATCGCTACTCTTTAAGAAAGCTTCAGAGTTACGGCGTTCGACGTTACGTGGATGAAGCGGAACCAATTGGCGCGCGCAGTCGAGTACATCAGCTAGTGGTCCGTCGGCGCGGTCGCGCATACGCGCTGCATTGGTGATGACTGCATCAATATCGTTATCGCGCGCAAAGATGAGTGAACGAGCAGCATGGGCTGTAGAGCGTGGGCCGCTGCCGGCAACTAAGTGCGATACGCATTCGATGGCGTGGTCTGCAAAGAGATCGCGGGTCTGATTAAAGATATCGAGCGCTGCATCAAAGCGATGAGCAGCGAGCGCCTGTGACACTGGTGATTCAGGGCCGTGCAATAAATGTAGGTTAGATGTGTATTGGCTAAATTTTTCAAGTAACTCAGGGGTTAATACGGCAGTGCGATTATCGCTATTCATCTGCAGGCCTGTGTAGAGGCGGACCAGACTGCGCCACCCGCCATCGCCATGTGCCAAGACGGTAACGCGCGGCAAGGTTGCGGATGTATCGCCGATTGCAATGGGGAGGTTGATTCCGATAATGGGTGCGATGCCATAGGTAACGCATGCTTTGGTAAAACGGATTGCACCAGCCAACCCATCGCGATCAGTGAGTGCGAGCGCCGGCATTTCAAGTTCCGATGCGCGCGCAACTAAATCACGTGGTTGCGTTGTTCCGTATTTCAATGAGTACGCACTTGCAGTACGTAGATGGATAAAACTCATAGCTAGATAGCTCTAATAATCCATTGACCCGTTGCTTCATCGCGTTCGAGTTGGAATGTAGTAAGTGCACCGATAGGCGCTGCTTCTACTGTCCATAGCGCACGCGCTTGATCATCGGGTCGGAACTTGCCATCGCTAATGCGGTTCCACCATCCCCCGGCCTCGCACCATCGCGAGAGCACTGCATGGATACGAAAGCGCCTTCCTTTAAAGGTGAATTCGATAGGCGTAAGCCCGCCATCGGATATGACTTCGTGAGCCTTAATGACTTCTGCTGACATCTTTACTGCTTCCCCTAAGTACCTGTTGATATTCGAACAGATGTTCGAAAAGTAGTCCAGAGGTCTGACAAGGGCAAGTGGCGCCCACCTGAGCGTGGATTAAGCGTGGATCGCCCCTGCCCAAAGGCTAAATCGGCGTGGCGTGGAGTGAGATAGTTGAAATTTCAACTACTCTTATGCCTGTAAGTACCCGCTAATCCTTAGGAGAATCAATTGAACGCAGTTCTACTCGTAGGCCGAATCCTCTTCGCCTTTATCTTCATCACATCAGGTATCGCTCACTTCGCAAAGCTTGAAGCGATGACAGGTTACGCACAGTACAAGAAGCTCCCAGCTGCAAAGCTCGGTGTTCTAGCTTCAGGCCTCTTCTTCCTTCTCGGTGGCGTCTATATTGCTATCGGTCTCTGGGTTGACCTCGGTGCACTTCTCTTGGCAATCACGCTCATCTTGGCCGCAGTAATCTTCCATAACTTCTGGAAAGAGACTGATCCAACAGCAAAGCAGAACGAGATGATCGCATTCAATAAAGACATCGCACTTGCTGGTGCAGCTCTTATCCTCTTTGCACTCATTGCATTCGGATCACTCACAGAGTTCGGTCCAAGTGTTGGAAGCCTGAACTTCTTCAACTTCTAATCAAAAATTCACTGAAAAAGCCCCTCGAGAAATCGGGGGGCTTTTACTTTTGCCCTGACAAGATTGGGGCATGGAAATCTTTGGGGCCCTCTTGGCAGGTTCATTTATTGGTGCAGTCCTAGGTTTTGTAGGCGCAGGCGGAGCCATGCTTTCTGTGCCAATCCTGATGTACATCTTTCACTTTGAACCAAAGCTAGCAACTACCGCAGCGTTGGCGGTTGTATTCCTTGCAGCGTTATCGGGTGTAATTCCTAAAGCGCGCAAGAAGCAGATTCTCTACAGAGACGCCTTTGTTATTTCCGGTCTTGGCCTCGTTACCAACTTTGGTTTTGCTTCGATTGCAGAGCGCCTTCCCGATTCACTGATTACAACTGGATTTGCAGGTGTTCTCATTCTTGCTGGAACATCGATGCTACGACCACCGCGACTTAATGAACATAAGCGCATGCCAGTTCCAGTTCTTATTCTCATGTCGCTTCTGATTGGTTCGATGACAGGACTCTTTGGAATCGGTGGTGGCTTCCTTGCCATCCCAGTTCTCGTTCTCTTCTTCGGAACTCCTCAAGCAATCGCTGCAGGAACTTCGCTTTTGATCATCGCAACCAACTCGCTGATTTCATTTTTAGGTCACCGTGCGCTCTGGTCAGATGTGCAGTGGCATATTCCAATCTTTATGGGAGCCGCTGCAATCGTTGTTGCTCAAATTGCATCACATTACTCAGGGAAGACTTCACCTATCGTTTTGCGTAGAGCCTTTGCCTATCTTCTCTTTGCGGTATCGCTCTTTACCCTTGCAAAGACCTGGATTTTCTAAGCATTAAGTTCGCGTACTTTAATGTAGCGAGACTGTCGTCCAACGATAAAGAAGAGAATGACAGGAAAGGCAAATGCGACTGGTAGTGAAGTTAATTCTGAAATTCCACCAATAATCGTAGGCCCACCGAAATATGCCGCGATTGCAATGAGTCCTATACGTGCTAATCCAACAGATGGTGCGACACCTGGAATTGATGCTGCCGCTAAATTAAATGCTGGGTAGAACGGACCCATCCCAAAACCAGCCGCTGCAAAACCCATACAAACAATGACAAGTCCCACCATCTGGTGGCTATCTGATAGTGGAATTCCAATGAGTAATGCCAGACCCCAAATTCCACCACCAAAATATCCGCCATATTTAACGGTGTTCACATAGCCCCACTTCGCAAAGAATTTATCGCCAAGTAATCGACTAGCAATCATGGCAAGCGAAAATGTTGTTGCAGCTGCCGCATTGACTCCTTTACCGATATCCATATGATCTTGCAGAAGAATTCCACTCCACTCATATGCACCACCTTCAGGAATCAAAGAACACATAAGTCCGATTCCAAGTGCCCAAAGAATCATCGCCTCTTTACCTAAGAGTGGAACTTTGGATGAAGTCTCTTCACCTGGTTCACCCAAGTGTCCATCGAGATCAGCAGGCAATAAATAGTGAACTGCGAAGAAGTATGCGATGAAACAGAAGCCGGAGATCAAAAAGAGGTTTGTCCGTGGTGACATGAGATTGGCGACTAGTCCACCTACAAGAGTTGCTGAAAACGCTCCGATACTCCACAAACCATGGAAGGTAGACATCCAACGCCCCTTGGTATGTTTTTCAATCGCAACGGCCTGACCATTTACGGCAACATCCATAAATGCCACGTTAAATCCCGTAATAAACATGCCGACTAGAAGCACAGGCACATTCGTCGCAACTCCCATCATGCACACACCCAGTGGCAGAAGAATTCCTGAGATACGAACGACTAACTTTGATGAGTACATATGAACCATGCGTCCTGAAAGTTGAGCGCCAGGAATCGCACCTAGGGTGCTGCCGAGCAATACCAAGCCAAACTGACCGTCACTCAAGCCCAGTGCATCCTTGATCTCAGGAATTCTCGGAACCCATGCCAATCCGGCAAAGCCCAGCAAGAAGAAGCAGGCCCAAGTGGCATTACGAGCTCTCATTCCCCTTTGATAATTGGTCAGAGCTTTCGAAGACATGGCGCGACGCTATCTCATAAAGTTCGCATATGGATGGAATTCTCGAAAAGGCAGCAGTTAAACGGTTCAAAGAAGCCGCCGATTCACTGGGCGTAAAGGGTGAGATAAATATTCTCGCCGAAACTGCACGCACTGCAATTGATGCAGCAAATGGACTCGGCATCGAAGTCGGACAGATTGCATCCTCTCTTATCTTCAAACTTCCATCCGGCAATCCGCTGTTGATCATCACTAGCGGTCGCCACCGCGTTGATACCGAACTCGTTGCCAAAAATCTCAACATCCCAGAACTCGGGCGTGCAGATGCCAACTACGTCAAAGAAGTCTCTGGCTACTCAGTTGGCGGCGTGAGCCCATTGGGGTGGATTTCAAAGCCAGAAGTCATCCTTATTGATGAAGCGCTCAACGATTACGACGTTGTTTGGGCTGCATCAGGCCACCCACATGCCGTCTATCCAACTAGTTATTCCGAACTTATCGCCTGCACCAAGGCGCAACCCATGATTGTTGGTGAATAGGTATGAACACTCTTGGAATGATTGCCATCGTTGTAGATGAGTACGACTCAGCAATTTCGCATTACATCAATGACCTTGGATTTACACTCGTAGAAGACACCGCACTCTCTCCAGAAAAGCGCTGGGTTGTTGTAGCTCCTAGCGTCAACGGTGCCAGAATCTTGCTCGCTAAAGCTTCTAACGAAGAACAACGTGCAGCAATCGGAAATTCAACAGGTGGCCGAGTTGGATTCTTTCTCTACACCACAGACTTCAGCCAAACTTTTGAGAGTTACAAATCTAAGGGCATTGAATTCACGGAGATTCCACGCCAAGAGACTTACGGACAGGTTGTCGTGTTTAAAGATAAATACGGAAACAAGTGGGATTTAATCGAGCAACTCAGCTAGTAGCTTCTCTACTTTTGCCTTAATCTCGTCGCGAATCACGCGAACAGGTTCGATGCCTTGTCCTGCAGGGTCATCGAGTACCCAATCTTCATAACGCTTTCCTGGGTAGAACGGACAGACATCTCCGCAACCCATAGTGATGACTGCATCTGATTCTTGAACTGCTTCAGTTGTTAAAACTTTAGGCGTGTTATTTGCGATATCGATTCCAACTTCAGCCATCGCTTCAACAGCAATTGGGTTGATGGAATCTTTTGGAGCAGAACCTGCTGAGAGAACTTCGACTCGGCCTTGTCCGAGCTCGCGCATGAAGCCTGCAGCCATCTGTGAACGGCCGGCATTGTGTACACAGACAAAGAGAACGGTTGGTTTGCTCATTTATTTTCCTGACTGTGCTTTAGAAGTAATAAATCTAAATCCTGCATACCCAAGAATTGCACCCACGATTTGAGCCGCAATAAATCCCGGAACTGAACTGAATTTAATACCGGAAAATGAATCAGTCAGGCTCCGTGCAATTGTTACTGCAGGATTTGCAAATGAAGTCGATGAGGTGAAGAAGTAAGCAGCGCCAATCCAAGCGGCAACAAGGCGTGGGATCTTCTTATCGATACCTTGCTTAACAGCCAAGAAGATAATAAAGATGAGGCCAGCAGAGGCGATCAATTCTCCAAGAAGTAGATGGGAGCCGTTTCTGAGATGTTGCGAAGGTTCAATCGCAGGATGTTCAAACATCAGGTTAGCTAAAATGGCACCGAGTGAGCCACCAAGAATTTGAGCAACAAAAAAGTAGATGGTATTTGCCGCAGAAAGTTCTTTCCTGAAATAGGCAATTCCACTCACGAGAGGGTTGAAATGGGCGCCACTAATCGGAGCTAAAAGCGTAATGAGAATGTAGAGAACGAAGACTGTCGCAACGGTATTGATCAGAAGGTCGATACCTAAATCTGCGCTGAGGTTTGTTGCCATGATGCCTGAGCCGACAACAGTGGCTACAAGAACGGCTGTCCCGAGAAACTCAGCGAATAACTTCTTGCGCAGCATGGGTATCCTTTTGCTATGGAAAGCGCCGAGAAAGTCGTCGTCGCTTACTTCTTTTCTGTTCCCCGCAAGAGTATTCCATTTGCCTTTATCTCTATGGCAATTGACCGTATGCGCTCACGTAAGTTCTCCGGAATTTCATTCTCAAAGCTACTCGGAACCGGTTCAGGGAAAACTTTCACCCCGAGCGATGCTGACCTCACGCGTTGGGGCATAGTTGTGGTGATTGAAAAGGGCCGGCTTGAGGCATTCGATAGTTCATCGATTGTCGCCAATTGGCGTAAGCGATCGACTTCTGAATTTCGAACAGTGTTGTCACCGCTCTCTTCTCATGGACTCTGGGCAAAGCAGAATCCTTTTGACTTCACAGCTCCCCTGTCGCGCCCTGATGCTCAGATTGCAGCAATCACACGTGCTCGCATCAAATGGAATAAGAACTTTATATTCTGGAAATCAGTTCCTCCTGTAGTTATGGATCTTCATAGCAATCCTGGATTAATTGCAGCGATTGGAATCGGTGAAGCGCCAATCGGATTACAAGGCACTTTCTCGCTCTGGAACTCAGCTTCTGCGCTACGAGACTTTGCCTACAAGGGAAAAGCTCACCAGGTTGCGATTGCCCAGACTCAATCCATTGGTTGGTATAGCGAAGAACTCTTCGCCCGCTTTGAAGTGCTTGAAGTTCGAGGAGAAATTTCTTCGAAAGCGCAGAAGTAAGGCAGACTTAGGTCATGTCGATTCGCCACTACAACCCGCGTCGTAAACACCGTGGCGGAATCTCCCCTAAAGCCCGCAACTTCCTCTTCTTTTGTGTCGGTCTCTTCATTGCTCTTCAGATTTCATACCCGCTTATCAATGGTGACGCGCTGCGTGTAGTCACAATTGCAACCATTTATGTGGGCGCGATTGCAATGGTTATTCACGGGCATTTGTCATACGGTGCCAAATATTCAACGCGTTACCTACCTATCACTGCGCTCTTTGGTCTTGGTATCGAAGTACTGGGCGTTCACACTGGATGGCCATTCGGTATTTATGAGTATGACTCTTCACTGGGTGGTCAACTCTTTGGTGTTCCCCTCGTTGTTCCATTTGCATGGGTGATGATGGTGCACCCAGCGCTGATTGCAGCTCGACGTATTGCAGGAAATTGGGCTTTTCTCTATGGAGGCGCACTCCTTGCAGCATGGGATGTATTTCTTGATCCACTCATGGTGGGCGCAGGTCGTTGGACGTGGGAAGTAACTGGCGCACACGTTCCATTTACTCCAGAAATCCCGCTCTCTAATCTCTTCGGCTGGCTACTTGCTGGCCTTGTCATCATAGGAATTCTCAATAAAGTCTTGCCACGCGAACGCAGAAAAGAAGCTGCATCTCTCGTTGCAGTAGATGCCATTCTTCTCTGGACCCTCTTCGGCGGATTTGTCGGCAATCTCTTCTTCTTTGATCGTCCGGGGTTAGCTTTCTTCGGCACAGTTCTTATGGGAACTCTGCTCACTCCGTACTTCTTCTCCAGCTGGCTCGGCAACAAAGATTAAGTAGCAATGGCGCAATTTCTCTTATCTCTTTCCATCCTCATCTTTGCTATCTCACTCATTAACTTTGTAACAATTCGCATTCCTAAGCGAGATGAAGAAGTGAAGAAGACTGTCACTGTATTAGCTCCTATGCGCAATGAAGCAGAGAATGTTCCAGAATTTATCTCTGCGCTATCTGCGCAAATGGGAGTGAAGAAGATCAATTTCGTCATCATTAACGATGGATCCACCGATAAGACAGCTGATCTTCTGAATACCGTGATTGATGGCGATTCTCGCTTCACGGTTATTGAATCCCCTGAACTGCGCGATGGATGGCTAGGCAAAGTATCTGCGCTCCAATCGGGTTATGAATCCACAACTTCTGACTACATCATTACTCTCGACGCTGATGTGCGCCTTGAACCCAACGCAGTCATGCGCGCAATTACACAATTAGAAAGACTCAAGCTTGATTTCATCTCCCCTTACCCAAGACAGATTGCCCAAACTTTTCCAGAAAAGTTAATCCAGCCCCTTCTGCACTGGTCGTGGATGAGCACAATCGTGCTTCGTTTAGCCGAGAAGTTCCCACGACGTTCTACTGCTGTGGGCAATGGCCAATTCTTCGTTGTGCGAAAGAGTGCTCTCGATTCCATTGATGGTTTTGAATCAGTGAGCGCAGAGATTCTGGATGACATCGAACTTGCCCGTTCACTTATCGCAGCAGGCTATAAAGGGGTTGTCACTGAAGGATCGTCGATTGCCAGCACCCGCATGTACTCATCCTTTGATGAGATTCGTCAGGGTTATGGAAAATCACTTTGGAAAGCATTCGGTGGACCAATCGGAACCGTTGTTGCACTCATCTTTATCTTTGTGACCGGCATCCTTCCTGTCATTCTGATTTTCAACGGTTATCTCACCGGCTGGTTTATCTACGCATACATCGTCTTCTCTCGCGAAATCAGCGCCATTCGTTCACGTGGTAATCCGCTCTATGCTTTCTTGCATCCACTATCGAGTGCGCTACTTATCTACTTAATCATTTACTCATGGCGCAATCGCGGAAAAGTTCAGTGGAAAGGTCGCACCGTATGACCGGCCACGTGGGCAAGGTGAAGACGCCTGAAAATATCGCAGTTATCGGAGCTGGTATCGGCGGACTCTGCACTGCCGCACGTCTAGCGCGATCAGGTCATAAGGTCACCATCTTTGAAGCATCAAGTCGCACAGGTGGAAAGTGCCGCACCGAATGGATTGGCAGGTATGCATTTGATACAGGTCCTTCACTATTAACTTTGCCAGCTGTCTACCGAGATTTCTTTCAGCGCACAGGTGATGTCATGGGTCGTGTACTTGAAATAGAAGAGGTAAGTCCCTCATTCGATTACCGCTTCCACGATGGAAAGTCGGTGAAGTTTGCCAACTTATCTCGCAAGAAGACGCTGGCTTCTATCGAAGAATCGCTCGGTAAAGATGCGGCAGTCGAATGGGATGGGATCATGCTTCAGGCTGAGGCGATGTGGGATGTATCCCGAGAACCATTTATCGAATCAGAACTTAAGTCACCTGTATCGCTCTTAAAGCGCCCACGACTAATCCGTGACCTCAAAGTAATCTCACCGTGGAAATCACTTCGTGGATTGGGCATTAGCAACCCATATCTTGCAAAGATAATGGATCGTTATGCAACTTACAGTGGCTCTGACCCTCGCTCAGCACCTGCAGTTCTATCGACTATCGCATTTGTTGAGGAAGCATTTGGTGCATGGCATATCAAGGGTGGAATCGGCACGCTGTCGGAGAAGATCACTGAACGCTGTGAGAAGTTAGGTGTAGAGATTCGACTTAACTCCTACGTTGAGGAAATAACGCTCACATCAGGTCGCGTATCTGGGATTGTAGTTAACGGCAATAAGCAGAGCTTTGATCGCGTCGTAGCGAATGCAGATGCACAGTTTGTCTACGAGAAGTTACTTGCACCCACAAATAAGGTCGTTAAAATTCGCAAGCAGCTGGCAAAGCAAGAGCCGTCGCTTGCAGGTTTCTCGCTACTGCTTGGACTCAAGCCATCACATGCCACTGCCCTCGAGCACCACACCATCTTGTTCCCAGAAAATTACGATGCTGAATTTGAATCCATCTTCACAAGTAAGACCCCAGCAGAAAAACCAACGATTTATATCTGTGCACCGCGTGATCCATTGATGGTCAAAGATAAAGGACATGAAGCCTGGTTTGTACTTGTCAACGCTCCTCGCCATAGCTGTACCGGCGATGGATTTGATTGGAGTGATGAGAACTTCAATCGACAATATGCCAACACCATTATTGATCAGATTGAAGCATCAGGAATTCCAATTCGCGAACGCTTAGAAGTATTGGAGATTCGAACCCCCCTTGATTTACAGACAAGTGTGAACGCACCAGGTGGTTCGATTTATGGAACTTCCAGCAATGGGGCTCGTTCTGCATTTGCTCGCGCGAAGAATCGCTCACCTATCAAAGGTCTGTACTTAGTGGGTGGCTCTGCACATCCTGGTGGCGGATTACCACTCGTGGGCTTAAGCGCCGAGATGGTTGCTAACGCAATATTAGAAAAGCAGTCCTCATAACTTTTAAGAGGCTAAAGAGAAGCAGCGCCAAGAACGCGTAAGACAACTGCAGGGTTCCTGGAATATCAAAGATATAGAAGAGAAGTGCAAAGGCCATAAATATTGCGCGCACTGGTCTTTCGGTGGGAGTAACCACTCCGATTTCAGAGTGACCAAGCGAAGCAAGACGAGCACGTGCATATTCCTGTGTCGATGCAACGGTCCACATAACGATGACTACCCACGCAGGAATTCCCAGGCGCCAACCCATATAGAGCCAGAAAGCTTCAGAGATGCGGTCGGCAAGTGAATCAAGGAGTGATCCCCACTTGCTTTCAGTCCCGCGCAGAATTGCAACGCTTCCATCGATTCCGTCGAAGAAGAGTGAGATAACAAGCAGAAGTAGCGCTATCGCTGCGTATTCAGATAAGCCCATGGCAATTGCTGTAGCAAGACCGAGAAGCGTGATGAAGTTTGGTGAGATGCGAAGCGCTGCACATACACGCGCTACTTGGTAGGAGAAAGAGAGCCATCCACCAACTACGCCTTCTGTATCTGCGCCGCCATGTAATTGGCTCCAGCGTTCTTTAAATTCTCTTTCAGAGATTGAGCCGGCAGTCATCGCTCATCTTTAATCTGCGAATAAATCTCGCGGGTGGCAGACGATGTATTCATTGTGTAGAAGTGAAGACCGGGCGCTCCTGATTCGAGTAAGTCTTGGCAGAGCTTGGTTGCAATCTCAACTCCTAGCTTGCGCACATCATCAGGGTTATCTTCGACCTTGGCAAAACTTTCAGCGATATGTTTTGGAATCGGAACTCCACTGAGTTCTGCCATGCGATTGAGCTGTTTCACATTCGTCACCGGCAAGATGCCAGGAATGATTGGCATCGTTGATCCTTTGGCAGCTAACTTATCGACGAGAGATTTCCAACGCTCTACTTCAAAGAAGAATTGCGTTGTCGCAAAAGTTGCACCGCGCTTCTCTTTCTCCAGAAGTACTTTCACATCTTTATCAATGTCACCCTCAGATGCTGGATGTCCATCCGGGAAAGCTGCAACACCGATAGTGAATCCACCGAATTCAGCTGCCAGTGTTACCAGTTCATCGGCGTGATTAAGTCCACCCTCTGTCGCACTCCATGGTGCACGTGGTCCACCTGTTGGATCTCCGCGCAACGCCAAAATACTTTTGATTCCTGCATCGCGATACTTGCCCAAGATATCGAGTAACTCTGCGCGAGTAGAGCCAACGCACGTTAAGTGAGCAACGGTTGGAATATGCGTGCGGGCAGTAATTTCAGAGGTAATTCGAATCGTGCGATCTCGCGTTGATCCACCTGCGCCATAGGTCACAGAGATGAAATCAGGGGCAATCGATTCAAGTTGTGACATCGCAGCCCAGAGGCGTTCTTCACCTTCAATATCTTTAGGTGGGAAGAATTCGAATGAATATGTGAGGGCTTTGCTGCCATCACTCTTCGTACTGCGCATCTCCACGGCGTCAGGGTACCTTTTCTCCGTGGATAAAGAGGTCATGCAGAGCGCGGCAGAGGTACGTGATGCCGTCAAGGGCGAACTCGCTCACTATCTCGCCGAACAACGTGACTATCTCACCAGCATCGCATCTGAATTAGTACCGGTCTGCGATGCCCTTGAAGATTACTTACTCGAAGGCGGCAAGCGACTTCGTCCGCTCTTTGCCTACGCAGGATTTATGGCAACGGGAGCAACTCCAAGCCGCACCGAAATTCGCGCCATGGCTAGCCTCGAACTCTTGCAGGCATGCGCACTTATTCATGATGACTTAATGGATGGTTCTGACACTCGTCGCGGAAAACCAGCAATCCATCGCCACTTTGAAAATCTTCACCGCCAAGGATCGATGGCAGGACTTGCCGAACAATTCGGTGAAGCTGCCGCGGTCTTGCTAGGCGATCTCGCACTTGTCTGGTCTGACCACATGTTGCATAACAGCGGACTCTCACTTCAATCCCTGACGGCAGCGCTTCGGATTCACGATGAGATGCGTATTGAACTCATGGCAGGTCAATACCTCGATGTCCGCGAAGCCGGCGAACGCGAACATAGCGTCGAACGTTCGCTACGTATTGCTCGATATAAATCAGGTAAGTACACCATCGAGCGTCCGCTACATTTAGGTGCGGTCATTGCTCGCCCATCTGCCACCGAACATTCAGAACTTCTCAGCGTTCTCTCTGCTTACGGTCTTCCACTCGGTGAAGCATTCCAATTGCGCGATGACATGCTCGGAATTTTCGGAGATCCTGAAACAACCGGAAAGCCGGCAGGCGATGACCTTCGCGAAGGAAAGCGCACTGTGCTTATGGCGATGACTATGGAGAAGGCAACGGAAGCCGCTCGCGCCGAACTTTCTGCCAACCTTGGCACGCCAGACCTCTCTCCTGAAAAGATTGAATCGCTGCGTGCGCTCATCATCGATACCGGGGCAGTTGCCGACGTTGAAAAATTAATCGACCGCTTAGGCGAAGAATCAGTAGCTGCAGCAAACTCTGCAGCGATTAACGAAAATGCACGTCCATTTCTCTTAGCTCTCGCTGAGACCGCAATCCGTAGGAGCTACTAATGACAAGAACCGTTAAGGGACCCACAGATCACGTCGTCGTTGTCGGCGCAGGACTCGGTGGCCTCAGTGCAGCGCTACGTCTTGCCGGCGCCGGACGAAAAGTAACCGTTGTGGAACGTGAAGCAGTACCAGGTGGACGAAACGGTCTACTCAATAAAGCTGGTTATGCCTTTGATACCGGTCCATCAGTGCTGACCATGCCATCACTCATTCAGGATGCATTCTCATGTGTCGGCGAAGATATGAAGGATTGGCTTGAACTCATGCCACTTTCGCCTCTGTACCGCGCTTTCTATGCTGATGGTTCACAGATTGATGTCCACGCAAATACAGCGCAGATGGAAGAAGAGATTCGCGAAAAAGTATCTCCTGAAGAAGCGCTCGGTTATCGCCGCTATGTAGATTTCGTCACCAAGCTTTACAAGTACGAGATGCATGACTTCATCGATAAGAACATCGACTCACCTCTAAATCTCCTCACGCCTAACTTGGCGCGACTCATCGCACTCGGTGGATTTAGACACTTGCAGCCAAAGGTCAATCAATACCTCAAGGATCCACGCTTGCAGAAGGTCTACTCTTTCCAGGCAATGTATGCAGGCGTCAGCCCACAGCAAGCGTTGGCAATTTACGCAGTTATTGCCTACATGGATTCAGTCAACGGTGTCTTCTTCCCTAAGGGCGGAATGCATGCAGTTCCTCGCGCACTTGCAGCTGCGGCCCAAAAACATGGCGTTGAATTTAAGTACAACACCACAGTCACTGGCCTGGACAAACAGAATGGTCGCGTCAAAGCAGTAACCACAAACACTGGCGAACGTATTGAATGCGATGTCGTTGTAATGAACCCAGATCTACCAGTTGTCTGGCGCGATTTGCTGGGCAAGACACCGCTCAATATCAAGCGCCTTAACTACTCGCCATCATGTGCAACGTTGTTGGTGGGATCTTCTAAGAAGTATGACCATATTGCTCACCACAATATTCACTTCGGCGAATCATGGGATGGCGTCTTTGACGAACTTATTAATAAGAAGATTCTGATGACAGATCCATCTGTTCTGGTCACAGTTCCAACTCACGATGACCCAACGCTGGCACCAGCTGGCAAGCAGTCCTATTACATCTTGTACCCAACTCCCAACTTGGATGCAGATATCGATTGGACCAAGCAGGCAAAGCCATACCGCGATCACATGATTCAGACTCTCGAAGACCGTGGTTACATAGGTTTCGGTGATTCCATCGAGACAGAAGTGATGACCACTCCTCTTGATTGGCAAGCACAAGGAATGGAGCGCGGTGCACCATTTGCTAGCGCACATACCTTCTTCCAGACAGGCCCATTTAGACCACGCAACATGGCTGCTGGGTTTGAAAACGTCGTCTTCGCCGGTAGCGGAACTCAGCCAGGTGTTGGTGTGCCAATGGTTCTTATCTCAGGTCGCCTAGCTGCAGAACGCATTGTGGGTCCGGTTAAGTAAATGGATGCAGCGCTTGCAGCATCGTATGAAGAGTGCAAACGACTTAACTCGTTGCATGGCAAAACTTATTACCTAGCAACTCTTCTACTGCCAAAAAATAAGCGCCCCTACGTCCATGCGCTCTACGGTTTTGCACGTTATGCAGATGAAATTGTCGATGATTTAGCTTCGACCCTTTCACCTACGGAAAAAGCAGAGGTGCTGCGCTCTTGGAGTAGCGGAGTTCTGGCAGATCTCAAAGCAGGAACAAGTACTGATCACATTGGTCGAGCTCTGGTTGATACCGCTCGCAAATTTGATATCCCCCACCAACACTTTGTGGACTTCTTACATTCGATGGAGATGGATTTAACTGTCACTGAATATCAAACGTATGAAGATTTACTTGAATATGTTTATGGATCCGCAGCCGTCATTGGCCTTGAGATGGTCCCCATCCTTGGGTACTCCGACCAACGTGCCTTTGAAGCAGCAAAGAAGTTGGGAATCGCATTCCAGCTAGCAAACTTCATCCGCGATGTAAGTGAAGATCTTGATCGCGGGCGCGTCTATCTACCGCTGCAGGAACTTGCGCAATTCGGAGTAGACCGCGCGATGCTCGAACGTCGCATATTGACCCCAGAAATTATTGCCGCGCTTAAATTCCAAATCGCCCGCGTGCGCCAATTACAACGCGAAGCAGATATTGGCATTGCCTATCTTGATAAAGAGTCACGGCCATGTATCCGTGCAGCCAGTGAGCTCTACTGCGGCATCGTTGATGAAGTCGAAGCTATTGGTTATGACATCTTCAATAAGCGTGCCAAGACTTCAACTGCTCGCCGCGCACGCGTTGCAGGAGCTGCCTATATTCAGGCAATTGCTGCACGTATTGGCTAAAGTAAGCACCAACGGGAGCCACAGTGGCTGAGAGGACTTCATCGAAGTCGACCGTCTGACTGGTCCGGTAATGCGGATCTAGAAATGAGGATCCACGTGTTTTCCACTTTTTTCACTGCTTGGGGCTATGAAGTCACTTACCTCGAATTCCTTGCATCGGTTCTTTCATTCATTGGCGTTGCATTTGGCATCACTGCAAAGCGCATCACATGGCCTTGGTGGGCGCTCAGTAGCGTTCTTTATGGGATCTTCTTCTTGCAGTACAAGCTCTATGCCAGCGCTGCACTGCAATTAGTTTTTATCGCTGCAGCAATCGCTGGTTGGTATGGCTGGGAACCAACAGGAGCCAAACCAGGTCCCTTTAAAAATAAGTTCCGCGTGTACACAATCGCAGCAATTCTGCTTGCAACTCTTGCGCTTGGCCCCGTTCTTAAATCACTTGGGGCTGCATCCACCTATGTCGATGCCATTCTCTTCTTCGGTTCCCTCGCTGCACAGATTTTGATGGTCTACGAAAAGTACGACAGTTGGCCCATGTGGTTAGTTGTCGACGCTGGATACACAGCGCTCTATGCATCGCAAGGACTACTCTTTACAACGCTGCTCTATGTAGCATTCACTGCAATGGCAGCACTGGGATGGAGCACTTGGTATGGAACTCATCGCCGCGCTCTTAGATCTCTGTAAGGACACTTCCCAGCCCATCATTGCTATTGATGGGCCAGCAGGTGCTGGCAAGACAACTCTTGCACTCGATATCAAGCTTGCACTTGCCCAGCGTTACTCCATCACCGAAATTCATATGGATGATCTCTACGATGGTTGGGATAACGCTCTGACTTCACAGCTCACAGAGGTTCTCGAGCATGTAGTGAAATCCCATAAGAACTCCACTCACATTTCACTTTCAACCTATGACTGGCATGCTGGTGCATTCTCTCCAGTTGAAGAGTTGGAGACATCAGAACTTCTCATTCTTGAAGGAGTCGGCAGCGGACAGATGGCCATCCGTGATTCTTTATCCGCACTCATCTGGATTGATATCGAGGATTCACAAGGGATGGCAAGGGTTTTAGAACGAGATGGAAAAGAGATTGAGAGTCAGATGAAAAAGTGGCTTGCCACACAAGCGCAACACTTTCGCGACCAAGGCACGCAGAACGCCGCTGATTTCGTACTGACTACCTAGAATTCAGGTCATGTCTGACCTGACCGGCGAGCTCATTGATGGGCGCTACCAACTCATCCGCCAGATGGCCACAGGTGGAATGGCCAGCATCTATGAAGCTCTGGATACTCGCCTCGATCGCAAAGTTGCAGTCAAGATCATGCACTCACACTTGGCGCAAGATGAACAATTTGTAGAACGCTTCATTCGCGAGGCAAAGGCTGCTGCCGCGTTATCCCATCCCAATATTGTCGCAGTACAAGATCAGGGTTGGAATCAAAATGGCACACCTGCAATCTTCTTAGTAATGGAGATGATTGAAGGTCATACTCTTCGCGAATATCTCAATGAACAGACCCGACTTTCTGTGACAGATGGAATTAAGTTTCTTCTCCCAGTTTTAAGCGCCCTATCTGCCGCCCATAAAATCGGAATTGTTCATCGCGACATTAAGCCTGAAAACATTTTGATCTCCAAAGAAGGTCGCATAAAGATTGCTGACTTCGGTCTTGCAAAAGGTCCTTTGTTAGGTGGCACTATGACTGCTGAATCCAGCGTAATTCTGGGCAGCGTCTCTTACCTCTCCCCTGAACAAGTGCAACGCGGAGTCGCCGATTCACGCAGTGATATCTACTCAATCGGGATTACCGCCTTTGAAATCTTTACTGGCAAAAAACCTTTTGAAGGCGACCAACCGATTCAGATTGCTTACATGCATGTTAATAATCGGGTACCGAAGATCAGTTCACTAATTTCAGGTGTTCCAGATCAACTCGATGATTTGATTTACCGCGCAACAAGTGCCAACCCGGATGAGC
>Ga0214917_10000154_pt1 | contig 82382 bp, 74 predicted proteins | sample LL_1208_BB_MetaG_FD_177983 | JGI IMG/M metagenome (GOLD analysis project Ga0214917, IMG submission 177983) | Freshwater microbial communities from Lake Lanier, Atlanta, Georgia, United States - LL_1208_BB | ecosystem: Environmental > Aquatic > Freshwater > Lake | place: USA: Georgia | collected... | reverse complement strand
CAGGCGTCGCAAGAGTTTCAGGCGTCGCAACAGTTTCAGCCGCAGCCGCAGCCGCAGCCAAGTCAGGAAGCCTCTGATGACTTGGATTTCGATATGTCATTCGATGATCTTGGAGCAACGCCATGAATCCGATGGCGTCAGTGCCCCAGGCAGCGTTTGGCGATAACTTGTCCGCAACCAATCATGGCCCACTCGCCGGTGTCAAGGTGCTCGATCTCACAACGGTGATCATGGGGCCCTACGCCACGCAAACCCTGGGCGATTATGGCGCTGATGTCATCAAAGTCGAGAGTCCTGAGGGCGATGTGATGCGCTTTCCTGGGCCCGGTCGATCAGCCCAAATGGGTCATGTGTTCTTAAATGTCAATCGAAATAAACGATCGATCGTTTTAGATTTAAAAACTGATGCCGGACGTAAAGCCTGTATTGATCTTGCTCGGCAGGCCGATGTTTTGGTTTATAACATTCGTCCTCAGGCGATGAAGCGGCTTCAACTCGCTTACGAGGATTTGCAAGCGGTCAATCCGCGTATCATTTACGTGGGCTGTTTTGGCTTTGGTCAAGATGGACCTTATGCAGCACGCGCGGCTTATGATGACCTGATTCAGGCGATGAGCGGTACTGCGGATTTGATAGGACGACACCAAGATGGTCCTCCAAGGCTTGTACCCTTGAATTTTTGCGATCGTGTCTCGGGTCTTCACGTGGTGCAGGCAGTTTTGGCTGCGCTTTTTGCTCGGGAGCGCCAGGGTAAAGGGCAATCGGTCGATGTACCGATGTTTGAAACCATGACTGCGTTTGCCTTGGGCGAGCATCTCGGAGGTGAGACCTTTGTACCTGCTGAAGGTGCGATGGGCTACAGCCGGATTTTGTCAACCCATCGCAGGCCTCATGCCACAAGGGATGGCTTTCTTGTTGTCTTGCCTTATAACAATAAGCAGTGGGAAGGTTTTCTTCAGGCTGCCGGGCGTGAGGATCTGAAAAATGATCTGCGCTTTTCGACCCAACAAGCGCGTGCAGCCAATGTCTCTGCCATGTATGAGCTGATTGGCGAGGAGGTCGCCAAGCACAGTAGCCAGGATTGGGTCGAAAGGCTAAGCAGCGTCGATGTGCCTTGGACCCTGGTGAATCGGCTTGAAGATTTACAACACGATCGCCACTTGCAAGCGGTTGGCCTCTTTCAAGAGGCTGATCATCCTTCCGAAGGGCGGCTGCGTATGACCAGGGTGCCTAGCCAGTGGAGTGAAACACCACCGTCGATTCGGCGTCTTGCGCCACAACTTGGCGAACACAGTGATGAGATACTTCGTGAAGCAGGCTATAGCGATGAGCAGATCAAGGCAGTAATTGGTTCGGGATGACAACGCAGCATTGGGAGCGACACGATGCATAGGCCTAGCGTTCTAAATAACGCATAAACACTCAGATCGCCGTGACTAATGCCGCAAGCCGGCACCGATGTCTCGGCCTGCCGCAAGCATGGTTATCAAGGCGAGCGCTGCAATCGCAAACGCCATCATGATCACAGCCTTAAAGGCTTGAGCTGCCTCTTGGGTCGATACGATCTCCAACAAGCGTCTGAGGTCCTGTTCATTGGGCGCTTGATCTCTGAGGGCCATAAAAAGAACCGCAGCAAGTGTTGATACGCCGACGGCTGAGCCTATGGTCCGGCAACAGGCCACAACCGCTGTTGTGATGCCAGTGAATTGCGCGGGCACCGAGGATTGGGCAACCACCAGCGATGTGACCATCACCATGCCCGAGCCAAGCCCTAAGAGGCCCATGACGAAAAGCAAGGGTTTAACCGCGTGGACCGGAATGAGCATCATCAACGCGAGCATGCTCAGCACCAAGCTTAGACCGGTGAAAATCACCCGGCGCGAGGCGCCGGTGCGGTAGGTCCAACGGCCTGCGAGGAAGGCACCGCATGGAATACCAAGGGTGAGCGGTAGCATTCTCAATGCAGCCTCATCAACGCTTTGAGCACCCCCCGATTGCATGGCAATCGGCAGCATATTGCTCAAGCCAATCAGCATGAAAAAAATACAGGTGACATTCACACAGGGCACCCAGACGCCGCGGCGTGAGAGGATTGACGGCGGTATGATCGGTTCAGGGGCGCGACGCTCTTGCGCAATACAGAGGGCAGTGCTTAATAGAAAGCCGCCCACGAGTAAAAGCATCGTGGTCTCGGTAAAGCGATGCCCTTGCCCGGTGAGGGTGAGGAAGCTCATCAGACTCGAGAGCGATAAGCTCAGCCATAGCGCACCCATCCAATCGATTGGCCGACGCTTCGTAGAGACAGGCAATAGGCGCAATACCTTGGCGACTCGCCAAATCGCAAGCAAGGTCAAAGGGATCATTGCCGCAAAGACCATACGCCAGCCAAAAAGCCCCGTCAGATAGCCGCCCAAGACGGGTCCAAGCATGGCAGCACTGGCAAAGGTTGCAGACAGCCAACCCTGATATCGCCCGCGTTCCCGAGCTGGAACAATATCGGCAATGGTGGCTTGAGCCATCGCAATGACTGCGCCGCCGGTTAGCCCTTGGAGGATTCGCATAAAAATCAAAAATGCCATGCTTGGTGCAAGCGCTGATCCCATACTTGTGAGCGCAAAGCCAAGCAGTGATCCGAGCATCAAAGGCCTGCGGCCATATAGGTCCGAGAGTTTGCCGTAAATCGGGGTTGCCACGGCTGAAGCTGCCAAGTAGCCCGACATGACCCAGGGCAACTGCTCCATATGACCTAAGTCTTTCCCGATCGACAACAGCGCAACCGACACCAGCGTGGAGTCGACTGCGGCAACAAAAATGGCGAGGACCAGTCCTGCGATGATGCGGTGGATCTGGCTCTCAGTGAAGCGTATGTCGCTTTCCAAATGATTCAGAAAAAAGCCTGAATGCCGGTTTGTGCCCGGCCAAGAATCAAGGCATGAATATCGTGGGTGCCCTCGTAGGTATTCACGACTTCGAGATTCACGAGATGGCGCGCAACGCCAAACTCATCGGAAATGCCATTGCCGCCCAACATATCGCGGGCCATGCGGGCAACATCAAGCGCCTTCCCACAGGAGTTACGCTTCATGATGGAGGTGATTTCAACGGCGGCGCTGCCTTCGTCCTTCATCCGACCAAGTCGCAGACAAGCTTGCAAGCCGAGGGTGATTTCGGTTTGCATATCCGCAAGCTTTTTTTGAATCAGCTGATTGGCGGCAAGCGGTCGACCGAATTGCTTACGATCCATCGTGTATTGACGTGCGCTGTGCCAGCAGTACTCAGCCGCGCCGAGCGCACCCCAGGCAATACCGTAACGGGCACTGTTTAAGCATGTGAAGGGGCCTTTGAGACCTTCAACGCCAGGCAATAATTGAGCCTCGGCGACTTCAACTTGATCCATGACGATTTCGCCGGTAATCGAAGCTCTCAAGCCGACTTTGCCGAGGATTTTGGGTGTGCTCAAACCCTTCATGCCCTTTTCAAGAATAAAGCCCTTGATCCTCCCATCGTACTCACCGCCCTGACACTTCGCCCAGACGACAAAAACGTCTGCAATCGGTGAATTTGAAATCCACATTTTGGAGCCTGTGAGTTGGTAGCCACCGTCGATGGCCTTTGCGCGGGTGTCCATTGAGGCGGGATCTGAACCGTGGTTGGCCTCGGTAAGCCCAAAGCATCCGATCCACTCGCCACTGGCGAGCTTGGGCAAGTAGTGACGACGTTGCGCCTCGGTGCCGAACTCATAAATGGGCAGCATCACCAGGGAAGACTGTACGCTCATCATCGAGCGATACCCGGAATCAATCCGTTCGACTTCACGAGCAATCAAGCCATAACTCACATAATTGAGACCAGGGCCGCCATACTCGCTTGGAATCGTCGGACCCAAAAGGCCAATCTGCCCCATTTCCTGGAAGATCGCCGGGTCGGTTTGCTCGTGTCGGAAGGCTTCCAGCACCCGCGGCGCAAGTTTGTCCTGACAATAAGCACTTGCCGCATCACGCACCATGCGTTCGTCATCGCTCAGTTGTTGATCAAGAAGCAGGGGGTCTGCCCATTGAAAACTGGCTTTTCCCTTTGAACGGGTTTGCGTCGAAACACTCACAACTTTCTCCATCAGGATGGCTTGGTCTTTACGGATTGTAGGATGATTCAACAATCCGAAGCTCCGAAAGCCGCTAAGCGCAGTGTTGCAGAGGGGTATTTGTCGATCGATATAAGGATTGAAAATGATCAAGTCATGGTTTTCGCAAGGAAACGACAGGTCGCAGCCTCAGGTTTTGTCGCCTGGCCAGGCAAGGGCAGGCCAGTATTCAGCTAGCCAAGATTCAACAAGCCAGGATACAGCGGGCCAGGATTCAGCAGCTAACGGTCTTGCAGCCCAACAGTCAGCGGCAAACACCATCGTCGTCGGCGGGGGATGTTTTTGGTGCACTGAGGCGGTTTTTCTTGCGGTTCGAGGCGTGGTGGCCGTTGCCTCGGGTTATAGTGGCGGTATACAGAACGATCCAGATTACGAATCGATTTGCACCGGAACAACAGGTCATGCTGAGGTGGTCAGTGTTCAGTTTGATCCGAGCAGCATAAACCTTAAAACGCTCTATCAAATCTTTTTTGCCACCCACGATCCCACAACCCTTAACCGGCAGGGTTATGACAGTGGCACACAGTACAGGTCAGTGATCTTCACCCTTGATGAGGAACAAGACCGGGTCGCTAGAGGTTTGTTTGCAGAGCTCGAGGCCGCGAAGGTCTTTGCCGCACCGATGGTTACTGAAATTGTTCCGCTTAAGCGATTCTGGATAGCTGAGTCCTATCACCAGAATTACTTTGAGCGCAACCCATTTCAGGGCTATTGCGTGGGTGTTGTGGCACCGAAAGTTACAAAGTTTCGCAAGCAGTTCGCCAAGTATTTGAAGTAAAGCCCTTGCATCGCGGTCGCCGCGCTTGATTGAGGTCGCAGCGCTCAATGAAGCGAATCAATCAGCGGCTAAGGTGCGAGGCGCTCCCGGTGCCAGGCTGCAAGCGGACTTGGCGCTTCCCGCCGATAGCGAAGCCGGTCATGAAGGCGCGAGCTTCGTCCCTGCCAGAACTCGATCATGTCTGGAACAACCCGATAACCGCCCCAATGGGGCGGTCGGGGTGGTCTGTCACCCCATTGCGCTTTGTAACGGGCCTCCTCGGCTTGAAGGACTTCCCGAGAAGCAATCACCGTGCTTTGTGGCGAGGCCCAGGCGCCAAGCCTGCTACCAATCGGTCTTGAATGGAAATAGGCATCGGATGCTTCCTCACTGACCTTGATGGCGAACCCTTCGATTCGGACCTGACGTTCCAGCGGGGCCCACAAAAAGACGAGCGCTACAGCATTTTGCAGCTCAATCTCCTTACCCTTATTGCTTTGATAATTGGTGAAAAAAGTGAAACCATCAGCTTCAATTCCTTTGAGGAGTAAGATTCTTGAACTCGGTCTGCCTGCAGCGTTGATGGTACTCAGACTGAATGCATTCACTTCGTTTACCTGGGCTTGGACAGCTTCTTCGAACCATCGCCGAAAAAGCGCAATCGGATCATCGCCTGCATCAGATTCATTCAAGGCCGCAAGGCGATAGTCCTGCCTGATGTCAGCGATTGCAGAACGTTCTAGGGTTTTATGTGGATCCATCGGGGGTAATCAAGCTTGAAGGTTTGGATGATTGCATATTGAGCCTGAGGCTTGGCCGAAGATCAGCATCCTCGGCCTTAACCCAGTTCAATACGAAGCGATTTCACAATCGGTGCCCATCGGGCTTCCTCTTGCAACAGCAACTGTGCCATTGCCTGCCTCGTGCCGCCGATCGGATCCATGCCCGATCTGGCAAGCGCCTCTTTGATCGCGGGTTCAGACAGAATCGCATTGATCTGCAAATTCATCTGCTCGATGACCGGGTCGGCAGTGGCAGCCGGAGCGGCAACGGCATTAAAAAGTGGTGCGTTCACCCTGGGATAGCCCAAGTCCGCAAAACGTGGCGTAGGGCCTAGAACAGGGCTTGCCTGCGCCTGCGCGAGTGCGATTAAACGCAAGCGGCCTTGCTCTATCGGTGCCTGCACGTTCACATAGGCGGTGAAAAGCGCCTGAACCTCGTCTTGCATGGTTGCGAGCACGGCTGCTGGCCCGCCCTGGTAGGGAATATGAACCATGAAAAAACCTGCTTCGGCTTTGAACAACTCCATGGCCAGGTGCGATGCGCTGGCATTGCCGACGGAGCCATACTGGAAGCGGCCCGGTTGGGCTTTCATCATGCCGATAAAGTCACCCAAGTGCTTGTTTGCAGCCTTGCCCTGCGCCGGAACAACCAGCACATGGGGCTGGGAGACGGTGGCAATCACAGGCTTTAAGTCGCGCAAAGGGTGATAGGGGAGTTTCGGGTAAAGCAAATGGGCAGTGGCTAATGGCCCATTAAAGCCAACAAAAAAATGATGCCCATCAGCGGGTGCTCGGGCAATCTCCCCTGCTGCGATGGTTCCCCCCGCGCCCGGGCGGTTTTCCACAATATGCGGCCGACCGTCGATTTGCCTAAGGCGCTCAGCGATGCGACGCGCCGCGATATCGACCGACGAACCGGGAGGCGTCGGAACCAGCCATCGAACCGTCTGGCGAGACTGACTTTTTGCGGTGCGGATCCAGGGGCCAGGGCCATATGCCGCCAAAAAGGCAAGGCCGAGTCGGGAAAATCCAAGGCCTGTCCGGTTCAGCAGTCGACGCCTGCTCAAGCGCATCGCGGTCATGTCCTGCGTATCATGCAATGCCGAGTGCAGGGTCGGACGAGTCCTGCTGTGTGGCTCTGATGCCAGGCGATGTGCTTCATCAGGCTTGGCGACTTCCCCCTTGAGGCATGAATCAACGATAGACATGTTGGACGGATCTTGTGGGCAATGCGCTTGAGGATAGCATTGCGACCTGGCTTCAGTGAGCGCTCACATTGGCGATGGCTGGACCCACTGGTTCGCAAGAGGGAGGGCAACGATTTTTACCTGGGCTAGCATGCAGCGGCGATTTCAAAGGCAGGGCGTACTTGGCGCGCTTGTGTTGCACCTTGCCTTTCCCGTTGCCCTGACAGCGTCGCAATGGTGGCCCTTGATTGCAAACCAGCAGGTGGCCGATGGTGGTCGCGAGCATGATCGCGATCACGAGGCAGCAAATGAGGATTCAAAGCAAGACGAGATGGCAAGCCTCAAGACGTTATCGAAGGGGCAGCGCAGCCAACTCCGCATGATCGTGGCGCAGCAAGTGGCCCATGTTGAGCCTTCAAAGGATAGAAATGCCCTGGCCGCAAGCAAGCCAAGTCTTGACCAGCAAGCAGAGCCACTGCCTGATCAGCAGGTCGCTTTGCAGCCTGACGATGCCGAACAGGCTGCAGCAAACCCCGATCAGCAAGCAAGCCTTCAGGAGCAGGCAGGTAGCCCGCCACAGATGCAGCCCACGCTTGCGGAAGCGTTGAGCGCTGAGGCACAGGCAGGGGTTCCGCGAAACGAACAGGCAGGGGATACGAGTGACGAACGAGCAGGAGATATGCGAGACGAAAGAGCAGGAGATACGCGAGACGAACGGGCAGGAGTCCCTGGAGCGCCCCATGCTGAGGACAAAAAAGCGGATCAGACAGCGCTTAGCAAGCCTGTAAACCCGCCTAGCGATAGCCCGGCTACCGATAGGCCTGGCAAGGCTCGCAAAGCTGAGCTTGAAGCTGAGCTTAGAGCACTCTCTGAGCGTATCGAGGCCTACCAGCGCCAACAAGAAAAAGAGCAGGCCGAGCAGGCTGCCACCATGCGGGCACCGCATGAAACGCAAGCTCCGGCGGCGCAAGCAGCGCCCGCAGCTGAAAGCGCATCCCGAGAGGCGATGATCCAGGCCCGCTTACCGGTACAGCTCAAGGCACTTCGGGGGCAGTGGAATTATAAAATGTATTACGGCGATCGGGCGGATGACAGCGTTGTGGCACTCGTCCGATTTGAGGTGGAAGTTACCGACAGTCTTTATGTTTTGCGCAGCCTCGCGAGACCCCAAGGCTTTGCCGCGGTGCTCTTTCAAGGTGACTTTACCCAGGAGAGCAGGGGCACGGTCTCCGAGTGGGGCTATCAGCCGTCGTATTACGAAGAGCATCGCGGGCAACGCGGCAAACGATGGGCGCAAATGGACTGGGAGCAACGCGAAGTCCGCCTCTCTGACGGGGCCCGTCTGCCGATCGCCCAAGGCGTTCAGGATAGGCTCAGTATCGCCTGGCAGTTGTCGGCGCTTGCCAGAAGTCAGTTAAAGCGACTGCAATCGTCGACCGGCATCCAGATCCCGCTGATACTTACAAAGAATATCGAGCTGAATCGTTTTTTTGCGCGGGCAATTGCTGAGGACACGATTGATGGACAAAGGCTTCGGCTATTGAAGGTTGAACGTGAACCGCGCCCTGGCAAACGAGACGCGAGCATTGAGGTATGGTTGGATATTGATCGCGATATGCTGCCTGTCCGGCTGCGTGTCGAAGATCGCCGTGGTCGCGTCGTTGAACAAGTGCTACAAAAGGAATCGTGGTGATGCAAGCCAAGCTTGAAGATGATAAGGCTCCGAGCCTAACTTTGCGGATTATTCCGGTAACACCTTTTGAACAGAACTGCTCCTTGCTGATTTGCAAGCAAACGCTGCAAGCGGTTGCCGTTGATCCAGGCGGCGACTTGGACAAGATTGATCGCGCGCTGAAACAGACCGACGCGACGCTCGCCTATGTGCTGCTCACGCATGGTCACATTGATCATTGCGGGCAATCGCGTGAATACGCGGACCGGCATCAGGTGGCTTTGATCGGTCCGCATGAAGATGATGCTTTTTGGATCGATCAATTGCCGATGCAAGGTCAGCGCTTTGGCTTTCCGGCCTTGAAGGCATTCAAGCCAGACCGCTGGCTGAAGCAGGGCGATCAGTTGACCTTTGGGAAACAAAGACTTCACGTCCATCACACACCCGGACACACACCAGGTCATGTTGTCTTTCATCATCCGGCGGTTGGCTTAGCGATCGTGGGCGATGTACTTTTTGACGGCTCTATCGGTCGAACTGACTTTCCAAGGGGTAATCATGCCGACTTGTTGGCCTCGATCCAACGCGAACTTTGGCCCATGGGCAACGACACCCGATTCGTGCCCGGGCACGGTCCGATGTCGAGTTTCGGTGAGCAACGCCAACACAACCCTTATGTGTCAGACGCCGTCCTAGGCTGATACGCCAGATGTGGCAGGGCAGGCCTTAGGCGAGCGCCCATTGACCGGGTAATCCCCCCAAGAGCGTGCAGATCAATCAGCGGTTAGCCTGCTTTAGGCTGACGGTTCTTTGAAAGACAGGGTGATCGCTGCGATGTAGCCGCCTGTCAGCAACAAAATAGCCTAAACGCTCGAATTGGAAGTGTTCAGTGGCCTTGGCATGAGCAAGACTGGGTTCCAGCCAAGCATGAACGACACGGTGTGATGCTTTGTTGATCAGCGATAACCAGTCTTTGTCGCCACTATCAGGCTGTGGATCACTAAAAAGGTTTTCATAAAGATGTACTTCGGCAGCAAGTGCCTCGTCGGCCGAAATCCAGTGAATATTGCCCTTGACTTTATAGTTGTCTGCCCCGGCAGTTCCAGAGCGTGAGTCGGGAAAATAACGAGCTTTCACCCTCAGCACATGGCCTTCCGGGTCCACATCGACCGCGGTACATTCAATCACAAAACCGTAGCGAAGCCGAACCCGGTTACCCGGAAACAGTCTGAAAAAGCCCTTTTCAGCGCTCGCCTTCACATCGTCACGCTCGACCCAGAGTGAAGCCGTGCAATAGAACTGGCGATCGCCCCAGTCTGGATGATGTGGGTGCCAAGGCGCCTTGCAAGATTCGCGATGACCATGAGGCCAGTTCTCGATCTCTAGCCCTACCGGGTCGATGACCGCCGTGGCTCGCTTTGCCTTGGTCTCCAAATCGTCGCGCAATGCGATGTCAAGCACGGAGGGATCGACCCATTGATTGGCCTTCGAAACACCAATGCGCTCACAAAAAAGCTGAATCGATTCAGGCGTGAAACCGCGTCTTCGAAGCCCCACCAAGGTTGGCATACGGGGATCGTCCCAGCCCTTGACGCGTCCGCTGCTGACCAGTTCTTGCAACTTACGTTTGCTGGTGACGGTGTAGTAGAGATTAAGGCGTGCGAACTCCGTTTGCTGCGGCAGTGGTCTGCGCAAGAACCCGCCTTCAGCCAAGCGTTCCAGAACCCAGTCATAAAAGGGGCGATGGTCTTCAAATTCGAGGGTGCAAAGCGAGTGGGTGATATTTTCAAGTGCATCTGAAATCGGATGGGCATAGTCATACATCGGGTAGATGCACCATTGGTTGCCGGTTCGATGGTGTTCGGCAAAACGAATCCTGTAGAGCGCCGGATCACGCATATTGAGATTCGGTGAGCGCATATCGATCCGCGCCCGCAAGACCATGCTGCCCTCGGCATGTTTGCCAGCTCGCATTTCGCGAAACCGGCGCAGGCTTTCCTCGGCAGGTCGATCCCGAAAAGGTGAGTCCTCTCCCGGCTCAGTCAGACTGCCACGGCGCGCCCGCATGTCTTCGGGTGATTGCTCATCAACATAGGCGTGCGAAGCTTTGATCAAATATTCAGCACAGTCAAAAAGTGACTGGAAATAATCGCTAGCGTAATAAAGATTTTTCTCTTGCTCATGTTCCCAGGAAAAACCGAGCCAGCTGACTGTATCAAGAATTGAATCGACAAATTCCTGATCCTCTTTGACCGGATTGGTGTCGTCAAAGCGCATATGACAGCGTCCACCATAATGCTTCGCCAGACCGAAATTCAGGCAAATCGATTTAGCGTGGCCGATGTGTAGATAGCCGTTAGGTTCCGGTGGGAAGCGGGTGCGGATGGTCGCTTGATCAGCCTGGTTTGCAGCCTGTCGCGCGTCGGAGGGAAATCCAGCCCAGCTTCTGTGATTGAGCCGCCCCGAAGCAAGATCGTGATCGATGATGGCGCGAATGAAGTGTGGGGCAGCCGCGCCCTTGGGCGGTGAGGGTTCAGCCATGAGGAAGTAATGTCTTGAACGATTTGCTTTTTAAATCAAACGCCTTGTAACTCAATCTCAAACAATAAGGTGGCGTTGGGCGGGATAACGCCTCCGGCGCCGCGTGTCCCATACCCCAGCGATGCAGGGACTCGCAGACGGCGCTTGCCGCCCACCCGCATACCGACAAGGCCCTCATCCCAACCCTTGATGACATGACCTGCACCAAGAGGGAATGAAAAGGGCTCACCGCGATCGTGCGAGGAGTCGACCTTCTCGCCGGGCTCCCCGTCAGCGTCAAGCCAAAGGGTGTAGTGGGCGAGAACCTGGCAGCCGTTTTGCGCGATGTCGCCTTCGCCAACAAGAAGTTCCTCGATTTGCAATCCGCTTGGGGTGGTGTGGAAGGTCAACATGCGCTCCAAAAAATAAGGTTGAAATCAATGTGGGTCGCGCAGCCGCTTGATCAGGCTGGAGGTGTCAAATCGCCCGCCGCCCATGCGTTGTACATCCCGGTAAAACTGGTCCACGAGCGCGATCACTGGCAACGGCGCCCCATTGCGCCTTGCTTCGTCAAGGCATAGGCTGAGGTCTTTTCGCATCCAATCGACGGCAAAGCCAAAGTTGAATTGATCATCGACCATGGTTTTGCCTCGATTTTCCATTTGCCATGACTGTGCAGCGCCTTTGCTGATCACATCCAGCACAAGCTTCATATCAAGGCCTGACTGCATTCCAAAGTTGATGCCTTCTGACAAACCTTGCACGAGGCCGGCGATACAAATTTGATTCACCATTTTTGCGAGCTGCCCGGCGCCGCTTTCGCCGATTCGGGTAAAGGCCCGCGCAAAGGCCATACCGGCTGGCTTGACTGCATCGAAGTCTGCTTCATCACCACCAACCATCACGGTCAGCACGCCGTTTTTCGCCCCTGCCTCGCCACCCGATACCGGTGCGTCGAGAAAGCCCACCGCGATGGACTTTGCCTGCTCATAGAGTTCGCGGGCTACTTGTGCAGATGCGGTGGTGTTATCAACAAAATAACTACCTTGCTGCATCCCGGCAAAGGCGCCATCAGGCCCTAAGGTTACAGCTCTTAGGTCGTCGTCGTTGCCGACGCAGCAAAAGACAATATCAGCCTCGTGGGCGGCCTCACGGGGTGTTGCTGCCGCCTCACCCTTGAATTGCTCAAGCCATGCTTTCGCTTTTGCGGGATTACGGTTGTAGACCGTGAGGTGATGTCCGGCTTGCGCGAGATGGGCCGCCATATGAAAACCCATCACGCCGAGACCGAGAAAGGCCAGCCGCTGGGGAGCGCAGGCCTCATAGGTTTTTGGTGTCATCAAACAAGCTCCTGAAATCTGGCCTAAAAACAGGCCGCGTGGCCATCGCGCCGGCTATCGCTCGCCGCCACATAGCCATCGGCCAAATCATCGCTCATCCGCCAGATAAACTGGCCCGAACCAAAGTCCATGTAGGGATCGGCAATCGATTCGAGCACATGCCCACGATCCCGCAGACCTCGAACGACTTCCGGATCCATCGCCGCTTCAACATCGACCGAGAGCCCGCGGTTCACTTTCCAACGCGCCGCATCGCAGGCTGCCTGCGGGTTTTGATTGAAATGAATCATACGCAGCAGGGTTTGCAAATGCCCCTGAGGCTGCATATTGCCTCCCATGACCCCGAAACTCATTTGGGGTCTGTCGCCGCGCATAAGAAAGCCCGGAATGATCGTCTGGAAGGGACGGTGCCTTGGCTTCACAAGGTTGGGGTGCTCAGCATGCATCGAAAAGCCATGCCCACGATTTTGCAGAGAAACGCCGACATCAGGCACAACCACGCCAGAGCCAAATCCCATGTAGTTTGATTGAATGAATGAAATCATCCGCCCTTGCGCATCGGCAGCTGTCAAATAAATCGTACCGCCACTGGGTGGTTGACCATGTTGAAAGGCAGTGGCTCGGTCGCGCCGAATGAGCGCAGCGCGCGAGGCGAGATAAGCGTCATTGAGAAGGTCATCGGCACGCACTTCGGTCATGCCTCGCGAGTCGGCAACCCAGCGGTACACATCCTCGAAGGCCGCCTTCATGGCCTCGATTTGCAGGTGTCTTGCATCGAGTGAATCCGGGTGCAAACCCTCCAAGCCAACATGGCGCAAGATGCCAAGGGCCATCAACGCCGCAATACCCTGGCCGTTGGGCGGGATTTCGTGAAGTTGATACTCACCCCAGTTTTGCGAAATCGTGTCTACCCACTCGACTTTGTATTGGCGAAGATCCTCCAGGCTTAAGCTGCCACCATGCGACTGGGCGTGTCTGACCAATGCCTCGGCAGTCTCGCCTTCATAGTAGTCCCGGCCCTTGCTGGCAGCAATGCGCCGCAGGGTTTTTGCTGCGGCCGGAAAAGCCCATCGTTCGCCGACCTGAGGGGCGCGTCCAAAAGGCATGAAGGCTTGGGCAAAGCCTGGTTGCGACTTGAGTTCGTCGACTTGATTTGCCCACTTGTGCTGCACGATGGTGGCGATACCATGGCCTGCTTCAGCCAATTCAATGGCTGGGGCGAAAAGTTCTTCAAGGGGAAGCGAGCCATATCGCTCGTGAAGCGCTACCCAGCCCGCGATAACGCCGGGGATGGTGACAGCGTCCCAGCCGCGCTTTGGGATCTCACCGCCGTGCTTACGCTCAAAATAGCCGCGGTTCCAGCTTGCGGGTGCATAGCCCGAGGCGTTGAGCCCCTGCAATTGTTTGCCGTCCCAGACAATGGCAAAGGCATCCGAACCCAGACCGCAGGATACCGGCTCCACGATGGTGATTGCCGCGGCCGCTGCAATCGCTGCATCAATGGCGTTGCCGCCGCGAGCCAACATGCGGAGCCCAGCCTGCGCAGCAAGTGGCTGGGAGGTTGCCACAATATTCTGGGCAAAAACCGGCATCCGCTGTGAGGGATAACCGGATTGCCAGTCGAAGGGAAATCGATCCGGCTTGGATGCATGCATATGTTCGGCGTTTTGGGGAGTTTGCATGGGCGGGCTAGAAAAGGTTGTGATGAGCCGTGACGGAGGCCGCGCCAGGCTAGGCTGGTTACCTCGATCAGATTCCAGACGCTAAAGGCCAAGCTGCTCGGCCAAGTCGACGAAACCCTCAGCATGATAAGTGAATCGAGGCTCTGGTCCCAAGTCAACGCCCTTTTGAGGGCCAAACTCCTCAGGCCTGACGATAAATGCCGTCTGACATCCCGTTGCCGCGTACGCGGCGTCGAGATCGTCTTTATGGGCGGCAACAAAAAGGAGCGACTCGCCGGGAATATCCCAGGTTTTACAAAGCCCGCGATAGCTCTCAGGATCGGGTTTATAGCGTTGATAGGTTTCTGCTGAAAGAATCAGATCCCAAGGCAAACCGGCTGCCTTCGCCATATCGGCAAGCAAGGCAAGATTGCCGTTTGAGAGCGTGCAAATCATCATGCCCTTGCGAAGCCGATGCAATCCCTCCACAGCATCCGGCCATGGTCTGAGACGATGCCAGACAAGATTGAGCTCAACTTTCTGAGACTCATTTAAGTGATTAATATTAAAACGATCAAGTATTTGATCGAGGTTTTGACGATGCAAAACGTCAATCGACGTCCAGCCGATCTGCCCCTGCCGGACCTTTGCCATGGCCGGCTGATAGAGGCTTCGCCAAGCCAACGCGAATTCGCTCGGTGAAACCTCGAGCTTTAAATCGATGACCGCCTCGCAGATGCTGCCATGCCAGTCGACCACGGTGCCAAAGACATCAAAGGCAGCGACTTTGGGAGCAGGCTTCATGATCAGTCCTCTTGGAAGGCCTCCTCTCGTTTCTTGGAGATCGCCGGCAGGAATACCAGAACCAGCAAGACGGCAGCAATCGCGAGCAATGTAGCCGACAAGGGTCGGGTGAAAAACACCGTCGGGTCGCCACGCGAAATCGTGAGTGCGCGGCGGAGGTACTCCTCCATCAGCTTTCCGAGGACAAAACCCAACAACAGAGGCGCCGGTTCGCAGTCAAATTTCTTGAACAGATAGCCAAGAATTGCAAATGGAATCGTCATGAATACATCGAACACATTGTTATTGATCGAATAGGCACCGATCGCACAGAACAACAAAATGGCTGGGAAAAGCACGCGGTAGGGCACGGAAAGAAGCTTGATCCAGAGTCCGATCAAAGGAAGATTCAGAATCACCAGCATGAGATTACCCACCCACATGGAGGCGATAAGGCCCCAAAACAGCGTCGGGTTGCTTGTCATCACCTGGGGGCCCGGTTGGATGTTGTGAATCATCATTGCGGCAACCATCAGTGCCATGACCGGGGTAGTCGGGATACCCAGGGTAAGCATCGGAATAAACGACGTTTGGGCACCCGCGTTATTTGCAGCCTCGGGCCCTGCAACCCCTGCAATAGCGCCCGTGCCAAATCGCTCTGGTGTCTTGCTGATTTTCTTTTCGAGCGCATAGGCCGAAAACGACGACAGGACGGCGCCCCCACCGGGAAGAATGCCAAGAAAGGACCCAAGCATGGTGCCCCTGATGACCGGGCCAACGCTCTGCTTGATTTCCTCGCCGCTCGGCAACAGACCCCCCACTTTGCTTGTGAACACCTCGCGGTTTTCGCGTTGCTCCAGATTGAGAATGATCTCGGCAAAACCGAACATCCCCATTGCAACTGCTACGAACTCGATACCATCAGAAAGCTCGGGCAAGTCAAAGGAAAACCGCGCAACACCCGAATTCACATCGGTGCCGATCATGCCCAAGAGCAGGCCAAGAACCACCATGGCAAGCGCTTTAATGATCGAGCCATGCGCTAAAACTACAGCGGCAATCAGTCCCAAAACCATCAGCGAAAAATACTCGGCGGGTCCGAACTTAAAAGCAAGTTCAGCCAAGGGCGGGGCAAAAGCAGCAATCAAAAAGGTCGCTACCGTGCCGGCAAAAAACGAGGCCACCGCGGCCACGGCGAGCGCAGGTCCTGCCCGACCCCGTCGGGCCATCTGGTAGCCGTCGAGCGTTGTCACAACCGACGACGATTCTCCGGGTAAGTTCACCAGGATCGCCGTGGTCGATCCGCCATACTGCGCGCCGTAATAAATCCCCGCCAACATAATGAGCGCCGATGTCGGGTCGGTCATTTTGTAGGTTGCCGGCAAGAGCATGGCGATTGTGGCCAAGGGGCCAATACCAGGCAAAACCCCAATCAGCGTACCTAGTGTGACGCCGATAAAGCAATAAAGGAGATTTTGCGCTGTTGCGGCTGCCGAGAAGCCAATTGCAAGATTACTTAAAAGGGTATCCATGACGTTGTTCCCGTTTGCTTTGCTTGGATGATGTGTTGTTGCTCGGTTTCAGTGCCCAAGGTGCCTAGCCGCCCTGTCTAGCGGTCTAAGAATTTGGGAAGAAACGGGAATTGCAGTTCAAGGCCTTTCACGAAGACAAAATAAGAAAGCACCATCAGCACGATGGTTGCGATCAGCGTATCTCTGACTTTAAACTCGTGGCTTGCCGGTGAGGCGATCCAGATCAAAAGCGCAATCGCCACGATGATCCCCATGGTGGGCAGTGCGATACCAAAGGCAATCACCGCAAGCAGGATTAGTCCGATTTCGCGCCAACCGGTTGGGTCAACGCTGACTGGCTTTTCGCTGTGTCCAAGTCCAAGAAACGTGATCACAGCACCGAGCACCATCAACAAGCCGCCGAGCAGGGTCGGGAAATAAGCGGGTCCCATTTTTGCCGCTGTACCCATGCTGTAGTCGCGCGCATACCAGACGAAGGCAAGTCCAAAGGCAATGAACAAAACACCTGCCCAAAAATCACGGTAGTTCTTGATCTGCATCAGTTGGTCTCCGTTTTCGCGCCCGTATCGGCGCTTCGTCTCATTGTTTTAGATTGATCGGCTAGCTTGAAAGCTCAGCCGAGCGAAGAATAGCCGAGCATCGCTATTCATGCCAACTTAAGGGTTTCGACTGCAAGGTCTTGTTACGACTGCAAATCCGCTTTGCTGGGGCCTTGGCGCTAGGCAGACATTGCTCACCAGCGCTTGGATCGGAAGGCAAACCTCGACGCGATGCGTCCGGTTTCGGTTCGGATCAGTCGACGCGGGCACCAGAGGCCTTCACCAACACCTCGTATTTTTTCTGCTCCTGAAGGATGAACTGTTTGAAAGCCTCCGGGGACATTGCAGGCGAATCGGCCTTCATCCTTGCGAGCCGATCTTTGATCTCTTTTGTTTCGAGCGCTTGGCTCATGACCTTGTGAAGGGTCTTGACGATCGGCTCAGCTGTGCCGGCTGGCGCCATCAGGCCAAACCATGTGCTGATGTCAAAGCCCGGGTAACCACTTTCTGCGATCGTTGGCACCGCGGGGAGTTGGCTGCTGCGCTGTGCACTGGTGACCGCGAAGGCTTTGAGTTTACCTGCCTGTATTTGGCCAGCGGCGGAAGCGAGATTATCAAACATGATATCGGTTTGCCCAGCCAGCAAACCGAGCTGCGCAGGGGCAGCACCTGCATAGGGGATATGCACCATGCTGAAGCCTGCGACTGATTTGAATAATTCCGCTGCCAAATGGCCTGCGCTACCGTTGCCTCCAGAGGCGTAATTGAGCTTGCCGGGATGCTTTTTGCCGTAATCGACAAGGTCTTTCAAGTTGTTGACGTTAAGGCGCTGGGAAGCTTCCGTGGTCATGACCAGGACGTTGGGCACCATGGCGATCATGCCGATCGGCACAAAGTCCCGATTGGCGTCATAGGGCATGCGGGCATAGAGATAGGGATTGATGGCATGGGTTGCGACTGCGCCAATCACCAGCGTGTAACCGTCGGCCTGCGCCTTTGCAACATAGTCTGCACCGATATTGCCCCCCGCGCCGGCTCGATTATCAACCACCAAGTTTTGTCCGAGGCTTTCGCGCATGCGTTCCGCGAGTGCGCGCGCGATTTGGTCGAGCGGGCCGCCCGGGGGGTAAGGCACCACGATTTTGATGCTCTTGCTCGGCCAGTTACTCGAAGGGTGGTTTGAAGGGAGCGTCAGGCTGACGGGGTTGCCTTGCGCCAGCGCGCTGCCAGGCACCAGCCAAGCTGAGCTTGCGCCCATCAAAAAGCCAGGCCCAGTCAGCATGAGGTCATTTAAAAACCGGCGACGGAGGCGGTTTTCCATTTTCATTGGATTTCCGAAATCATTCATTACATCACCTTACAGGATTGTGCGGCAGGCAACAGACAAGGCCTCTATCCGGCGCCCAAACTTTCACAGGTCTCGGATTTCACGGATCCTGCGACCTAGTCCGGTTCGATGCATCAAGGCTCGTCCCGGATTTTGACGGTCTCCTTTGCGGGGCGCGGCTAACCGCCGTTGCCCCTTTTTCTTGGCTAGAATCCATGGCTCCCTGCCGCGCAACTGCAACAGCAATTGCAAGGCTGTTCACCATGAGACCCCGCCATGAAGTCTGCAGATATCCGTGCCGAATTCCTAGCTTTTTTCGCTGAACGCGGACATACGGTTGTTGCATCCAGTCCGCTGGTGCCCGCTAACGATCCTACGCTGCTGTTCACCAACAGCGGTATGGTCCAGTTCAAAGACCTTTTTCTCGGCAAAGAGCAGCGTGCTTATCGCCGGGCGACCACGTCGCAGCGAAGCCTGCGTGCTGGTGGCAAACATAACGATCTCGAAAACGTTGGCTATACCGCGCGCCACCATACCTTTTTTGAAATGCTGGGCAACTTCAGCTTTGGTGATTACTTCAAACGCGATGCGATCCGTTTTGCCTGGGACCTCTTAACCCAGCGATACATGATTCCCGAGGAAAAACTCTGGGTCACGGTTTACGCCGAGGATGATGAGGCCTTTGATATCTGGGCCCGGGAGATTGGGGTGCCGACGGTGCGGATTGTGCGCATTGGCGACAATAAAGGCGCTCGCTATGCAAGTGATAACTTTTGGCAAATGGCCGATACCGGCCCTTGTGGTCCTTGTTCCGAAATTTTTTACGACCATGGGCCTGATGTGGCGGGAGGCCCACCGGGTTCACCTGACGAGGATGGGGATCGCTATATCGAAATCTGGAATCTGGTGTTCATGCAATATGAGCGTGATGAGGCAGGTGTTCTCACGCCCTTACCACGGCCTTGCGTGGATACCGGGATGGGACTCGAACGAATCGCTGCGGTGTTACAAGGCGTCCATAGTAATTATGAGATCGATTTGTTTCAGCAGTTGATCGCCGCGGCGGCGAGGGAAACTGAAACAAGCGATTTAAACGATGCCTCGCTGAAAGTTATCGCTGACCATATCCGAGCCTGCGCTTTTTTAGTCCTCGATGGCGTGATTCCCGGCAACGAGGGACGCGGCTATGTTCTACGCAGAATCATTCGGCGTGCGCTCCGACACGGCTATCAACTGGGCTGCCGCGGTCTGTTTTTTCACCGTCTCGTTGGGGACTTGGGCGAGGCCATGGGTAGCGCGTACCCTGAGCTTGTCAGCGAGCAGGCCCGTGTTAAGGCGGTGTTGATGCAAGAGGAAGAGCGGTTTTCTGAAACCTTAGAACACGGGATGGCTTTGCTTGAGCAAGTGCTTGTGCCGGGTTTGAAGCAACTGGATGGTGATACCGCCTTCAAGCTTTACGATACTTACGGGTTTCCTGTCGATTTGACCGCCGATGTTTGTCGCGAACGTGGTGTCAGCGTCGATGAATCGGGTTTTGATGCTGCCATGTCGCGTCAGCGCGATCAGGCACGCGCCGCGGGCAAATTTAAGGCTGCGGTCGGCATTGATTTTCAAGGGGGCCCAACCCGTTTCGATGGTTATGATTGCTTGATCGAGGAAGCGAGGCTTGTCGCCATATTTAATCAGGGTGTGGCGGTTGAGAAAGCCGGCGCGGGCGAGCGTGTTGTGATCGTGCTTGATCGCACCCCCTTTTATGCCGAGTCGGGTGGTCAGGTGGGTGATCGAGGTCGATTGATCGGTCTTGGTGAACAAGGTTTTGAAGCCGAGGTTGACGACACCCAAAAAATAAGCGCCGCGGTTTTCGGCCATCATGCTTTGATCAAGTCCGGCCTGATGCGGGTGGGCGATCGCTTGCGCGCCGAAGTCAATGCCCTCTTGCGTGCTCAAATCATCCGCAATCATTCGGCAACGCATTTGATGCACAAAGCCCTTCGCCAGGTACTGGGCAGCCATGTGCAGCAAAAGGGTTCCCTGGTCGATGAACACAAAACGCGTTTTGACTTTAGCCACAACGCTGCCATGCGGGCAGACGAGGTTCGCGAAGTCGAGCGCATCGTGAATCAAGAAATATTACAAAACCAGGATACCGTTGCCGAACTCATGTCCTTTGATGATGCTGTTAAAGCAGGCGCCATGGCGCTTTTCGGGGAAAAATATGGCGATATGGTTCGGGTACTGGCAATCGGTAGCTCCCGTGAGCTCTGTGGCGGCACCCATGTTGCCCGTACCGGTGACATCGGTAGCTTTCGAATCATCGCTGAGTCAGGCGTTGCTGCGGGCATTCGGCGAATCGAGGCGATCACCGGCGAGCACTCGATTGCGCTTGCCCAGGATCAGGACGCCCGACTAGAACGCATGGCCCAGCTGCTGAAAGCGCCGACAGTGGAACTTGAGGCGAAGCTTCAAGACTTACTCGAACAGATGAAGGGCATGGAGCGTGAGCTTTCTCAGCTTAAATCGCGCATGGCAGCGGCCCAAGGTTCAGGTCTCGTCGAACAGGCAAGGCATATTGGCAAGGTGCGATGGCTTGCCGCAAAGCTTGACGGCGTGGACGCCAAGAGTTTGCGCGAGACCATGGATCAGCTCAAGCAGGCGCTCGGTTCGGCGGTGATTGTCCTGGCGGTTGTCGAGGGTGACAAGGTCAGTATTGTTGCCGGGGTCACGCAGGACTTGATTGACCAGGTTAAAGCCGGAGAGTTGGTGAATTTCGTCGCCCAGCAGCTTGGTGGCAAGGGCGGTGGACGGGCTGACATGGCTCAAGCTGGCGGTACCGAGGTAGCCAAGCTGCCGATGGCGCTGGCGTCGGTTCAAGATTGGTTGCATACAAAGCTAAAGGAGGCCTCATGATGCAAACTGAAGATGCGATCACGGCAGACGTTACGGTTGATGCGCAAGGATTAAACTGCCCCTTGCCAATACTCAAGGCAAAAAAGGCACTCAACAGCATGCATGCTGGGCAGACGCTTTTGGTGCTCGCGACCGATCAGGGTGCAGAGCGCGATTTCAAGACCTTTGCCCGCCAGACAGGCAATGATTTATTGGAGCAGAGAGTCAGCCAGGGTATTTGGCAATTTCTGTTACGGAGACGTTGATGTCGACGACCCATTTCGATTTCAAGGGCCGCCGGGTGCTTATTACCGGTGGGTCATCCGGTATTGGGGCTGCCACCGTAAGAGCCTTTGCAAAAGCCGGGGCCGAGGTCATGGCAACCGGCTTAACGGCCGATGAAGTCGATCTGGCGAGGCAGCAGCCCGGTTTTGAGAAGGTCGACTGTCGTGTGCTCGATGTGCGTGACCATGCAGCACTGGCTGATTTGACGCATGCCTTCGAGCAACTCGACGTCTTGGTGCATTGTGCTGGGATGATCCGTCGCGAGGCTGAACACGATCCCGACGTATTTGACGAGGTCATGGATGTGAACTTGTCAGCGGGTATGCGGCTATCCACCCTCATGCGACCGAAACTCGCCAGACAGTCAGGCTCGATTGTTTTCATCGCCTCGATGCTCAGCTTTTTCGGTGGGCCTAAGCAGCCGGCCTATGCGGCATCCAAAGGGGCGGTGCGTCAACTCACGATGTCGCTTGCTGCGGCTTACGCCGCCGATTCAATTCGTGTCAACGCGGTTGCACCAGGATGGATTGTGACCAACTTGTCCCGTGGCGCCCGCGAGGACCCTGCACGCAATGCGATGATATTGGCCAGAACGCCCATGGCGCGCTGGGGACAGCCCGAGGAGGTTGCCGATCCGATTCTGTTTTTGTGCTCGGATGCGGCCCGCTTTGTGACCGGCGTGGTTTTGCCGGTCGACGGTGGTTTCCTTACCGTTTAAATCATGAAAGATGGTTGCCGACCAGTTTGGTCATTTCAAACATGCTGACACTCGGCTTCCCAAAAACCTCCTTCAAGGCGGCATCTGCATTGATTTGACGCTTGTTGTCGGGATCCTGCAGGTTTTTTGCTTTGATGTAGTCCCAAAGTTTTTTGGTGACCTCGGTCCGCGGTATTGGCTTTGAACCGATGACGGCCGCAAGCGCTGCGCTGGGGGTCATGGGCTTCATGAACCCAGCATTAGCCGTTTGTTTTGCTTCGGCTTTGGCGGCAGGCTTTTTTGCTGCACTGCTCATCGCCGCAGTTTTCGCTGCCGTAGCCTTGGCTGCTTTAGGGGCTGCGGTCTTGGCAGCGGGTTTCTTGGCCGCAGCTTTTTTTGCGGCAGGTTGTTTCGTGGTAGCCATCCGGTGACCTCCAATGTGGTGAATTCGGGGCGCTTATTCGTATTTCGCTGCGCGCCGGTCAGCATGATCGCTTGCCTGTTGAAACGCAAGGGCTAAGGCGACAAAATGCCGTCTTCTCCCGGTTCGCGGTAACTGATGCAGGGATTTCGGATGCATCCTCAGGCCTTGGCCTCGATAATCGCATACTGGGTTGCAAGCGCCTCGCGGCGCTGCTCAAAGCGCAGCAGGCGTTCCTGCTCTTGCTCAACCACTGCGCTCGGGGCGCGTTCAGCAAACGAGGGGTTATCGAGCTTGGCCTTGCATTTGAGGATCTCCAGGTCTAAGCGTTCGACTTCCTTGGATAAACGGAGCAACTCGGCGTCTCGATCAATTGCGACATCGAGCATCAATCGCATGCCATTAAGCCATTGAACTGGCGCAAGACGATCGCTTGGTAAGCTATCGACCACTTGAACCGCTGCAAGTCGTGCCATGGCTTGCAAGGCTCTGGCATCGATGAGGATATCGTGAGCTTGCTCCCCCTCAAGCATGAGGGGTACACGTTGGGCAGGCGATAAGCCCATCTCGCTACGCAACTGTCGGCATGCCTCAACCAGAGCCTTAAATCGATCCATCCAGGCGATTGCAGCCGTATCGATCCGTTCGGGGCGAGCCGAGGGAAAGGCTTGCTGCATGATGCTGTGTTGCATGCTGCAAGGTTGCATGCTGTCTTGTTGCCTGTTGATTCGTTCGCGCATGAGCAATGGATAACGTTGGGCGAGCGGTGCGATGCTTTGCCAGAGCGTTTCGGTGATGAAGGGCATGATCGGGTGACCGAGGCGCAGGATGGTTTCAAGCACGCTGAGCAGCGTCCGGCGGGTCCCTCGTCGCAGGGCCTGATCTTCGTCCTGTAGCTGAACCTTTGCCAACTCTAAGTACCAGTCGCAGAAAGCGTGCCAAACCAGCTCATAGTATGTTCTGGCGGCAAGATCGAAACGAAAGTCGCTGAGGTGGCCTTCAATTTGCGAGATGCTTTGCTCGAGCACTGAGCTTATCCAACGTTCTGCCTTGCCGAAATGCATGTAAGCGCCGGGAACGCAGGCACTTGCGTCATGGGGTGCAAAGCCCAGTTCGTATGAACTTTCATGGCCGACCTGCATCAGTACGAACCGTGTAGCGTTCCATAATTTGTTGCAAAAATTGCGATAACCTTCACAACGGTTCAAATCAAAATTGATATTTCTTCCGGGCGTTGCAAGCGATGCGAAGGTAAAGCGCAAGGCGTCTGCGCCAAAGCCCGGGATGCCTTTTGGGAACTCTTTGGCGGTCTTTTTTGCGATGCTCTCAGCCTGTTTAGGATTCATCAGGCCGCTTGTGCGCTTCGCGAGTAAGTCCTCAAGGCTGATGCCATCAATCAGATCGATCGGGTCCAGCGTGTTGCCCTTGGATTTGGACATTTTCTGGCCCTCGGCGTCGCGTACCAGGGCATGCACATAAACCGTCTCGAAGGGGACTTTGCCTGTGAAATGCGTGCTCATCATGACCATGCGAGCAACCCAAAAGAAAATGATGTCAAAACCTGTAACGAGTACCTGTGAGGGTAGGAACTGGGCCAGTTCCGGTTTCAGATTGATACCGAGTCCAAGGCCTGCGTCGCTTTCGGGGGGCCAGGGGTCATGCTCGTCTGCAAGCGTCGAAAATGGCACAAGGGCTGAGGAGAACCATGTATCCAAGACATCCTGATCTCGCACCAAAGGGCCTTGCCAACCCGCCGCCTCAGCTTGCCGTCTTGCATCCGATTCATCACGCGCCACATACACCTTTGCGTCGTGCAAGACTGCGCCATGCTCGTCGGCCTGATACCAGGCAGGGATTTGATGCCCCCACCAAAGCTGTCGCGAAATCGTCCAGTCCTGGATGTTTTCAAGCCAGTGGTTATAGGTTGATGTCCAGTTCGATGGCACAAAGCGCACCTTGCCCTGCTGAACCACTTCAAGTGAGACTTGAGCAATGCTTTTCCCTGGAAAGAGACTGTCAGCAGGCGCAGCTTTGCTCATCGCTACAAACCATTGATCGGTCAGCATGGGCTCAATCACAGCACCACTCCGGTCGCCGCGCGGGATCATCAATCGATGTGCTTTGATGCTACCTAAGGCGCCAGTCTGCTCAAGATCTTGAACAATACGCTTGCGAGCCTCAAAGCGATCAAGTCCCCGATAGGCCGCCGGCACGTCGTCGCTCATGGTCGCGTCAAGATTGAGGATGCAAATCATCGGGAGCTGATGGCGTTGACCGACGGCATAGTCGTTAAAGTCATGAGCCGGCGTAACTTTGACGACACCTGTCCCAAATTGTGGATCGACATAGCTGTCTGCGATGACCGGAATGATCCGGTCGCTCAGCGGCAGGCGAACTTCTTTTCCGATCAGGTGCTGATAGCGACTGTCATCAGGGTGGACCATCACCGCGGTATCGCCAAGCATGGTTTCAGGTCGGGTGGTCGCCACGGTGAGACGGCCGCTTCCGTCAACCAAGGGATAGTGGATTTCCCAGATCGAACCTTGTTCTTCCTCGCTCAGGACTTCCAAATCGGAAACTGCCGTCATCAGCGCGGGATCCCAATTGATCAGCCGCTTGCCGCGGTAAATCAAGCCCTGTTGAAAAAGCCGGATAAAAGCTTCGCGCACAACGACCGACAACTTTTCATCCATGGTGAAGTACTCAAGCTGCCAATCCGCTGATGCGCCAAGCCGACGCATTTGCTGGGTGATGGTCGACCCTGAGACATGCTTCCATTCCCAGACTTTTTCAACAAAAGCTTGACGCCCTAAATCGTGGCGGTTGACACCTTTTGCCTGGAGTTGGCGCTCGACAACCATTTGGGTGGCGATGCCTGCGTGGTCAGTACCAGGAAGCCAAAGCGCATTGGCGCCCTTCATGCGCTGCCATCGCGTGAGCGCATCCATGATGGTCTGGTTGAAGGCGTGACCCATATGCAAGGTGCCGGTCACATTGGGTGGCGGCAGTTGAATGCAAAAGGGTTTGGCGCCAATACGATGGCCCGCGTCAAAACAGGACATGGCTGCCCATTGCTCATAAAGCTTGGCTTCAATCGCTTGGGGTTCGAAAGATTTTGCAAGCGGCTGTTCGAGGGGAGTCGCGTCAACAGTCATGCCTCGGTTCCTTGGACGGCTTGGTCGAAGTGATGAATGGGGTAGCCTTGAGACCTCAAGAGGGCATAGCGCTTACGGGCAACTTGGCGGTCTGTTTCGTCGCGCCCGACGACCTCAATCCAGCGTTCAAAGCTGCTGAACCCCTGGGGTAATTCGGAGCCGAGGTGAATACCGATGGTGAAGCGTTCGCTGCCATGCAAAAACGGACTCAAAACAATCGCGGTCCGGCTTGCCAGCGGATGATCATGCATCACATGCGGGATGAAATCGGTCGCTGAGAAATGCCAAAGCATCTTGTCGAGCCGCAGCAGCTGATTCGAATCATTACTGTAGACCCAAAGTCGGTGCCCGGCGCGATAGGCCTTGCGGATCAGTCGGCAGCTGTAGGCAAGCTTATCTGGGGTATTGAAATGGAAGTCGATCCGCGTCACAACCCGGCCCGGGATTGCAAGAACGCCATCAGCAGCGGTACGGGGCGAGCGGACGCCCCTTTAGCGCTTCCACCCCGCCAGGCCGTGCCAGCAATATCCAAATGAGCCCAGCGAAAGGCCTTGGTGAAACGCGCCAAAAAGCAAGCCGCTGTAATGGCGCCGCCCTCGCGACCGCCGACGTTCGCCATGTCTGCGAAGTTCGATTTCAAGCCATCTTGATAGGCTTCCTCGACGGGCATACGCCAGCAGGTATCGCTGCTATTTTTACCTGCCTTGACCAGTTCCTCGGCGAGCTCATCGTCGGGTGAAAAAAGGCCGGAGTGGACTGCACCGAGCGCTACCACGCAGGCGCCGGTAAGTGTTGCGATGTCAATGACGGTATCGGGCTTGAAGCGCTCACAATAAGTTAACGCATCACAGAGAATCAGGCGTCCCTCAGCGTCGGTGTTGAGAATTTCGACCGTCTGGCCCGACAGCGTGCTCACAATATCGCCAGGCCGCGTGGCGTTGCCGTCAGGCATATTTTCCGCAGCGGGTACAAGGCCTATCAGGTGCAGCGGCAGCTTCATTTCCGCGGCAGCCTTGATCGCGCCAAATACCGAGGCTGCACCGCACATGTCGAATTTCATCTCATCCATGCCACCCGCAGGTTTTATCGAGATGCCGCCGGTATCAAAGGTAATGCCCTTGCCGACGAGCACGATCGGCGCCTGCTTTGTTTTTGTGCCCTGATAGTGCATGACGATCAGGCGTGGCGCCTGGCTTGATCCTTGTGCGACTGCGAGCAAAGCACCCATGCCAAGCGATTGCATTTGTCGACGCTCAAGCACCTGAACCTGGATTTTATGGCTCTTACCCAGGGCAAGCGCCTTGTCGGCAAGGAACTCAGGTGTGCAAATATTGGGCGGCGTGTTTCCGAGGTCTTTGGTCAAATCCATACCATTGGCCAGCGCAAGCGCCTGTGAAATGGCTAGATCAACTGTTTTGCTTTTGCGAGGATCGACAGCAAAGAGCAGGCTTTGCAGGCCCTTGTTGGCCGAATCTTTGCCCTGTTGCGATCGCTGACGCTTGAACACATCAAAGCGATAGGATTGCTCGCGGCATGCGAGAATGAGTCGCGCAGTGGCCCAACTCAGGTCTTTGTCTTTCGGTGCCGCGGTTTGCAGCAGGGATACGGCACTGTCGAGCCCTGCATCATCGAGATGCTTGGCAACGGCTTTGCAGGCCTCGAGATAGCTTTTTTCGCTGGGCGTTTCGGATTTTTCGTCTTCAGCTTGCAGGCGCACGAGGAGCACACGATGAGGGCCTGAAAGTGCCTGGGACGCTTTTCCGGGCAACCCGCTGCTCGTTCGGTTCGATCCCTTCGCTGCCGCCTTGCTGCCGGCACCCGTAGCGCTCACGGGTTTGGCTGTTGCGTCGGCTGATGCACTCGGCAGGGGAACCCAGAGGCAGGAGCCGTTTGCCTTGGGCAAATCGCCACGTTGAGCAAGTTCAAGCACCCACTGGCGGGCATGTTCGTCAAGCGGAATCTGCGGCGTAAAGCTTTTGCCTTCCTTATCGATGGGGATGATCAAGCAGGCTGCTCGAACAGGATCGCGGGTACTCGGTATGGTTTTGCATTGCATGCGTGCTCGCTCCGGCGGCTGGGGCTTGGGCAAATTCGCTTGCTTCGCCTATGCGGTTTAGCCGCCTGCGGTCTGTGCAGCATGCAGTCGACGGCCAAAGACGCCTAAGCGAAGTAAGATCGGCTGATTATATCGAGCGGCATCCCCTCCTTGCCCCTTGCCCTTCCTTTAATGAAACCAAGCCATGATTTTTGAGCAATCGGTGAGGCGCGAATTTCGGCAGACAGCATCAAGCATTTTGCTGGTGCTGATTGCTGTTTTGCTGACGGTTACCCTGGTGCGCATGCTCGATCGCGCGGTGAGTGGGGGTATCGACCCAGGGGATGTGGTTATTTTTTTGCTGCTGTCAGCGGCGAGTTCCATACCCCAGCTGCTTGTGCTGACCGCCTTTCTCGCGGTACTCCTGACCATGACGCGGGCGTTCCGCGACCAGGAAATGGCCGTTTGGTTCAGTGCAGGCCTGAGCCTGCTCGACTGGATCAAGCCGCTGCGTCGATTTCTTGCGCCCTTGATTGCAGTGTCATTATTGTTTGCCTGGTTTGTTGTTCCTTGGACGGTGGCTGAGAGTGAGCGCCTGCAAGCGCAATACAGCAGTCGCGATGAGTCCTTGCAAGCAGCAGCCGGTCGGTTTCGCGAGAGCGCTGGCGGCAGACGGGTGTTTTTTGTGGGTCAGACCGGCGACGGGGGCCAATACGTAGAGGATCTGGTCGTGATTCAACGCGGTCCCCAGGAGCGTACCTGGGTGCTCGCCACTTCGGGAAGGCTTTTTACCGATGCCGACGGCAACCGTTTCTTGGACCTGCAACAGGGTCGCCGATTTGACCTCGCTTGGAATCTGGCGGCACCCGATGCCTTAAAGGCCCGTGAAATGGGGTTTGAACACTACGGCTTGCTGATCCGCGCTGCCCCGAGTGCAACGCCGATGAAGCCCATCAAGGCCATCGAAAGCCCGGAACTGTTCGTTCGCAGTGACAGCGCCGCCGTGGGAGAAATGCTTCGTCGTATCGGTCAAACCCTGCCCCTGCTCTTGCTGCCACTGTTGGCGCTTGGGCTCGTCGCCTCCAACCCGCGAAGTGGCCGTGCTTTTCATTTGCTTGCCGGCATTCTGATTTACACGACTTACACGAGTTTTTCAACCGTTGCGGAGGCTCAGGTCTCGCGGGGTCAATGGTCCCTGACCGGTGGCCTGCTACTGGTCCACGGCAGCTTTGCCTGCGCCGTGGTGTTGCTGTTATGGCTCAGGCTCGGTCGGCGATTGGGGCGAAAGTGGTGATACAGGTTTGCGGATGATCATCAGGCAATACATCGCGCGAAGGGTCCATCTCTCGATTGGCCTGGTTCTGGTGACGTTGCTCTTATTGTTTGCCTTTTTCGACCTATTTGGCGAGGTGGACGATGTGGGCAAAGGTAGCTATCGCCTCGTTCACGCCTTCGCCACCGTCGCCTTGCTGATACCGTCTCGATTCCCTGAATTGCTCCCGGTATCCATGCTGATCGGAACGATTTTTGCCTTGTCGCAACTCGCACAAAGCAGCGAGTTCACGGCGATGCGAGCAGCTGGGCTCAAGCCTTCACGGGTGCTGATTTGGCTGGTTTTTTGCGGCTTGCCCTGGGCCTTCAGCGGACTACTTGCCAGTGAGTACCTCGCGCCAGCCGGGATGCGGGAAATTCAGAACTTACGGGTGTTGGCAGGTGAGGCCCTCATTGACACATCGAGCCGACGGGGCAACCTGGGATCCGGTCTTTGGATCAGGGACTTGCTTAAGCATGATGGTGGTGCACTGATATCGCAACGCTTCATCAATATTCGCGCTGCCCAACCGGACGGATCCCTCAGTGAGATTGAAATCGTCGAGTTCGACGCAGAGCGACGGGTGCAACGACTGCTGCTCGCGCGCCGCGCGCGGGTTGCAACAACGCCTGGTCTTGATCTTGAGCAGGTCCATGAGATTCGCTGGCAACCGCAGCCCGTGAGCCGGATGTATGAAAGCTTGCGGTGGGATGGCAGGGTCGACCAGACTGTGATCGACATGGCAGCGGGTCGGCCTGACCGGATGTCGATGCTGGAACTCGAACGCTTTGTTCGTTATTTGAAAAGTAATCAGCAATCGAGCGAACGCTACGAACTGGCCTTTTGGAAGCGGCTGGCTGCGCCTTGGAGTGCACTGGCGATGTTGATGATGGCATTGCCCTTTGCTTACCTTCAACCGCGAAGTGGTGCAATGAGCGGGAGAATTCTCGCCGGGGTGATGATTGGCGTGGTTTTCCACCTCGCTGTGACCCTGCTTGGGAACATTGCCTTGATTCAGCAATGGCCGGCCCCCGTGATTACCATGATTCCGGCGATGATCCTGGTTTTGATCAGTCTTGCCAGTCTTCAGTGGGTGAACCGGAGCCAGGCGCTTTGGCCGATGAAGCTTGCAATAACTTCTCGGCCTTAGCGCGACCGCCAAAGCAAACGATGCGCCTTCTGAGCGGTCCATGTTGACCGCTGCCGCTGGCACCCCGAAATTCGACCGATTGCCGGATGCTAACTGGCTGAAGCATCGGGTTTATGCGCACGGCGCCAATAAATTGTCATCATTTTCATGTAGTTACGGCAAGGAAAATGGTTGCAATAACTTTGTCTTAGACAAAAAAGCGGTTGCGGAGCGCTAAGGCGCGCCGCTACGATTCACCCCGTTGTCAGGACTCGCTAAGGGCTCTTTTTATCAAGAGCTTGGCTTCGCGACTGACCCATGGTTTCGAGGAGGAGGAGAGGCAGCTTGCTGCCGTTTGGGCGCACATGAAAATGTGCGCCTTTTTTCTTTTTTGAGGGCAACAGCATGAAGCAGGCTCAGTCGATGGTGTTGAAGTCTATGGGGGAAGTTCCCTGGCAGGAATATCCCGGTCACTTTGGTGGGGCGCTTTCAAAAGCATTGGTGGGTCCTGAGCACACCACCGAAGGGCTTGTTGACTTCCGTATTTCCCGCTACGCGCCGATGGCTTATGTGCAAGTCCACAGCCATGCTGTGCAGTCGCAAATTTATTACGTTCTAGAAGGTGAGGGAACGCTTACCCTCGGGGAAGAGGTCCGGATCATGAAGCCGCATGATTATGTCCTTGTGCCGCCCGGTTTGACACACGGTATTTCAAATCAGGGTCTCGAAGCGCTCGTATTCTTCGTGATCACGACGCCTGCTCGTGACAGTCTGGGGCAAGAGGAACAATGAAATGAGTCAAATCATGAAAGGGGCTGAACTGATCGCTGATTACCTGATTGCACAAGGGGTTCCCTACGTGTTTGGCTTATGCGGTCACGGTAACGTGGGTATGCTCGATGCGCTTTACCATCGTGTTGACCGGATCAAGCTGATTTCCCCGCGTCATGAGCAGTGTGCAGGTCATATGGCTGATGCCTACTTCAGGGTGCGGCATGAGGTGGTTGCCACGCTGACCTCGACAGGGCCAGGCTCGGCAAACATGGTGATGCCATTGATTACCGCGCTGTCTGATTCGTCAGCCTTTCTTGCCATCACATCGAATGTGCCCACTTCGCAAGCCAATCGTGGCCCGTTTCAGGAGTTGTATCGACACAATCAAGCTGATTTTGTTTCGGTCGTGAGGCCAACCGTTAAGCGGAGCTTTCAGCCCAGCCGGGTTGAGATGCTACCGCTTGCACTCCGGCAGGCTTTTGACACGATGACCAGTGGTCGTCCAGGGCCTGTCAATATTGATGTGCCCTTTAATGTGTATCAGGAAGAGGCCGCTATCGATTTGCCCCCCGCCAGCCCAGCATTCGCGAGTGTCCGTCCAGCTGCATCAGCGCCTGATCTTGTCAAGGCAAGCGAGATGCTCAGGCAAAGCCATCGCCCGGTGCTATTCATTGGTCATGGTACAAGCCTTTCTGAGGCCGGGCCTGAGGTGACCGAACTCAGTGTGCGCTTTGGGATTCCTGTGATTACCTCGCCCAACGGTATGGGCTGTGTACCTGCCGAATCAATGCTGACCTTGGGTTTTATTGGTCGCAACGGCGCATACCCCGCAAATCAGGCAGGCCGTCATGCTGATCTGGTGATTACCCTTGGGACAAGGTTTGATGATCGCTCTTCATCCTCCTGGCATGCCGGCTACTCCTGGAATTTTCCCGAGAGCAAGCTGATCCATGTTGATATCGATCCACAAGAACTTGGCCGCAACTATCCGCCCGACTTGGGTATTGTTGCCGATGTGAAGACCTTCGTCAGCCAGTGGCTTGATGTGCTTGGTTCCGGGGAGGGCTATCGACAGGGATTGGCGGCTTGGCACGGCGATATTGCGCAATGGCAGCGGCTATGGGATGACTATGTCCTGCCGAATTTTCGTGAGGAAGGATCACCGTTGCGACCCGAGTTCGTGGTCGGTGCGCTTCAAAAAACACTCCCCGACGATGTCATCATCTCGCTTGACTCGGGTGTCCACCACAACTGGTTCATGCAATTCTGGAAGGCAAGGCGTCCGCAAAGCATGCTGAACAGTTGGGGCTACTCTTCGATGGGTTTTGGAGTCTGCGGCATTTTGGGCGCCCAACTGGCAGCACCTGATCGTGTCTGCGTTTCAGTATGCGGCGACGGGGGATTCACCATGGTGCCCTATGTGATTTGCACCGCGGTTGAATATGAACTCCCCTGTATCTGGGTTGTTTGGAATAACTTTGCCTGGGCTGCCATCCGCGATATACAAATTGGAATGTTCGGCGGCCGTGAAATCGGTACTGCTTTTTATGAAGGGCAAGATCGGTCTAAACCCTATAATCCAGATTTTGCTGCCTGGGCAAGGGCTGCCGGTGCAGATGGCTATACCGTCACCCGAGCCTCCGATCTCATGCCGAGCCTTGAGCAAGCGATTCGCATGCGTCGACCCGCTGTCATTGATGTGCATGTTGACGATAAGGTCAAGCCGCCTTCTACAGGGACTTGGCAGTTGCCTCCGACGCCATTTAAAGAGCCTGTGTTCGGTGGCCCATGGCGTCCATAGGGAGTTTAAGGCGATGAAGGGATTATTGGCTGTCTGGAACGATTGTGATGCGCATCGGCTCGAGGACTATGAGCACTGGTATATGCGTGAGCATCTGTCGGACAGGGTCAGGCTTGATGGTTTTGAGCAAGGTGTGCGCTACGAAGCCATTGATGATGCGCAGACGCCAAGGTTTTTCACATCCTACGATATGACCTCGCCCGAAGTGATCCAATGCATAGCCTACCAGCAGTCATTGCGTGAGCCGAGCGCGGCAACCCGAGACATCATGGCGCACTTCCGGAATATGTGGCGAAGTGTGGCAAAGCTTCACGGCATGGCAGGCCAAAGCTCAGGGGCCTGGATCCTGGTCTTGCGCCTCGGTTTGCTGGCCGGTTTTGGCGGCCGCGGGCACGAGGGGCCGCCGATTGCCGATGCAGCGTCCTGGGCGCGACTTCTTGAGTCGCAAGGGCCTGAACGTGCGGTCCGATGGCGCGTATACGGTAACTGCTTAAAGGCGCTTGAGGACTCCCCGGAGGCAAGATTCAGACCCCAGGCTGATTGCGCCCCCGAAGCGCTCGTCATCATCGAACATCTCCGCCGCGCAGACCTTAAGCATACCCAGGATGAATGGCTTATGAAGCCCGCAGTCAGCGCCTTGCTGACAAATCATCAAGCCCAGGTTGGAGCCTTCCTGGAGATGACACGCATGGATCATCGAAGCTTTAGCCGTTAATCCTTTCAAGCAAGGCGCGTAGCCCGTGGAAGTAGGACCGAAGACCAAAGCCGGTGACGATTCCGACGCAGGCTTCTGCAGTGACCGATTTCATCGCTCGCCGTTCTATATTTGATAGGTGAACTTCGACAGCGGGCATGCGTATGCCTCGCAAGCAATCACGCAGCGCATATCCCGCATAGCTGAATCCCGCTGGGTTCATCAAAAGGCCTGCATAGCCTGCACGATCACACTCGTAAATCCAGCCAATCGCCTCGCCTTCAAGATTGCTCACTCGGATATCGAGATCAACGCTCAAGCGCTTCGCTTCCTCTAGGAGCATGGCGTGTAGTTCATCGAGCGTGGTGGTGCCATAAATCTCGGGCTGGCGGATGCCGAGATATTCCATATTGGCGCCCTGAAGACAAAGGATTTTTGAGCTTCGCGGCTGGGTCATGCTGCTTCTCTCCTAAATGTAGCGCGGGTTGTGCTTCACGGGGCCGTTTTAAAGGCTGTGCTTTCTAGGGTGTGATTACAAGGATGTGATTGTGGGGGTGTGATTGTGGGGGTGTGATTGTGGGGATGTGACGCCAAAGCTATTGAAAATAGAGCGTACCATCGTTTAGATCGTGTTGAGGAAGCAATTCTTTATCGCGCGCAAAGTCTTGCGTGTGCAACCAGGGCAAGTGACTGCCCTGTCGGGGAAGCTTGTGCAAGCTACGCTTGATGTAGCCGGGATTGAAGTTGTCCTCGCTGACCCAGGCTTGAAGCTTCATCGCTTGGTCCTGGTCGCGCAGTCTTGGCACAACCATCGAGAACGCCTGCCGGTCCATATGCTTGAGCAAACGACACACATAATCACCGAGCAAGTCTGCGCGAAGCGTCCAGCTCGATCGGAAGTAGCCAAAAACCCAAACAAGATTAGGTAGGCCCGTAAACATGGCGCCTAAATGGGTAATGCATTTTGAGAAGTCCAGTGCCTCGCCGTCGACCTCAAAGGTAATATCCCCCAAAACATTTAAGTCAAAACCGGTGGCGCTCACGATCAAGTCGGCCTCGACGATTTGGCCATTCTTAAGCAATAGGCCTTCAGCGGTGAATGAATCGATGGCTTCGGTGAGCACCGATGCTTTTTTCTCTCGCATGGCGGCAAAGAGATCGCCATCCGGGATAAAGGCAATCCGCTGTTGCCAAGGCCGGTAAGCGGGGGAAAAATGTTTTTCGACATCGTAGCCATCGCCTAATTGGGCGCGCACGCCCGCAAGGAGCTCCTCGCGAACGACTTCGGGCTCTCTGAGGCATCGTTCTGAAAAAACAGCTTGATCCTTAAGTATTTTCCGGCGGGCAATTTCATGGATCCAGTCAGCGGGTATATCGAGCTCGCGCAACATCTGAACCAGCTCGTTGATATTGCGTCCGGTGATGAAAAAGGTCGGGCTTCGCTGCAGCATGGTGACATGGCTTGCCTCTTTCGCCATGGCAGGAATCATGGTGGCGGCGGCCGCCCCGGATCCGATGACCACAACGCGTTGATCTTTATAATCTAGATCATCGGGCCAGGTTTCAGCATGCACATGACGGCCCTTAAACCTGTCCATGCCAGGCCATTGGGGCTGGTAGCCGCTGCGATGCCGGTAGTAGCCCGAGCACATCCATAAGAACCCGGTCTCGATGGTGTAGGACTTACCGGCGCTGAGGTCAAAGACTTCGAGCTGCCAGCGCTTGGTTTTCCCCGACCAGCTCGCGTGACGGATATCGTGATGGTAGTGAATATGCGGCTCGATACCTTGTTCCTCGATCACCTCTGCCATGTAGCGGCGAATCTCCTCAGCCGTTGCAATCGGCACCCCCCGCCATGGCTTGAATCGATATCCAAAGGTGTGTAAATCGCTGTCGGATCGAATGCCCGGGTAGTTATGGCTCAGCCAGGTGCCGCCGAAGCTGCTCATGCGTTCCAAAATAAGGAAATGTTTGTCCGGACAATGCTGCTGCAAGTGATGAGCCGCAGCAATCCCCGAGAGTCCGGCGCCAACAATCAGTACATCGACAAAGCCCATCGAATGGGGAGGCTGATGCGACAGCCGCTTGGCTTGGCGCCCTTGTAGGTCTGCTTCCTGGTTCATGGCATGCTGTCTCCGACACCTGAAGATTGAATAGTCGCCCAGTGTAGAGCGTCACCGCAGGGCTTGCTCCCTGAAAGTAACGGTGATAGTTTCGCAATGTTGGTGCTCGCATAGACGCTTCTTGTCTTGCAGTTAAACGGGAACCAGCCGTGTCGACCGAAATCCCTTTTTTTCGAGTCGAGGCGAGCTGGGCTGCCCCCGCAACGGTCGATGAATACCTTCGTGGTCTGGTTAGGCGTTTTTCTGGCGCCGGTTGCTGACTTTGACACGATCGAAAACGCCAAGTCGTGGTGCCACTGGGCTTTGGAGCCTGGGAAGGGGACTTCGGCGATTCGTCAGCCCGGATACCGGCCAACAAGGTGGACGCGACGTGATTGTTTGGCGCGTCTTTGATGCTCATGCACTGGCGGGGATGCCGGTGAGAGCGCTTGTCTGGAACGCTGATCATGAAACTCTCAAAGGCGCCGTATCGCGTATTGGCAGCAGGTATCTGCTTGCTCTCCGTCCACTTAACCATGCAAGCCCAGCCCCTCGCGGCCAAGGATGCAAGCGCTTCCGGTGAGGAACTGGTGATTAGCGCAAAGCGTATTGAGCAGGATCGGCTCAAAGCGAGTGTTGTTGTTGAAGTGATCGACCGCCAGCAGATCGAAGCCTCTGGTGCAGGCAATCTGGCTGAATTCTTGGAAGCGGTGCCCGGGCTAAGCCTCACCCGCCTCTATGGCCGCATGGGTGTTGATGCGAACATTGATGTGGGTTACCTCGGCGAAGCTGGTTCGCAGAATGTCTTGTTCCTGATCGACGGTCAGCGTCAAAATGCCTTGGATTCATCGAATCTTCGTCTCTCACGACTCCCGATAAGCAGTATCGAGCGCATCGAGATCCGCAAAGCGAACGCTGGCGCACTTTATGGGGACAGGGCTCAAGGTGGCGTGATTCATGTGATCACGCGAACCGATCAGTCCAAGCAACTGAGTGTCGGTGCGGGCAGCTATGGATCCAAACATGTGGATACTTATCTTGGCTTCGGCGGCGAGCAGCTGAAGGCTTCGCTTTCTTACCGGGCTGCCGAGTCAGACGGCTATCGCGCATCGAGTCGGGCCAATCAGGACAGTGCGCAGTTCAGGGTGGTCGGGCAAGGCGACTGGGGGCGGATCAATGTTTTTGCCAGAGGGTTTAAGGAAAGGGCGCAGTTACCGAGCTATTTAACGCTTGAGGAATTTACGTTGACGCCGAGAAAGGCTGGTGCCTATCCGGTGGCCTCCGAGCGCCAGGGTGAGGCTTTCGGGCTACGCTATGACGGTAGCCTGGCTCCGGGATTAAGCTGGTCGGTCGATGTTAACGAGCAATCAACAAGGGACAAAACCTATGAATCGATTCATAACCGAAGAACGCTGATCAATCCGGAATTCCTTGCGCAAATCGGCGCTTGGCAATGGTTGGCCGGTGGCGAATTGAGCCAGGCACAGGCCAGGACCGAAGCTGGAAAAATCGTTGAGCAGCGAAATCGGGCCATTTACATTCAATCGAGCCGGCCGCTGCTCGCCGATCTTGATCTTGAACTGGGGGCTCGAAGCCAGCGCGCCATCAATCAATTCCAGGCCGAACCCGGCGCACTGGCCACGGCATCGACTTACCAGCAATCAGCGCTGTCAGCCGCCTTCAATACGCGCGTGGCAAAGAACCTATCGCTGCGCGCCGGAGCACTGACAGGGTTTCGTCTCGCAAATGCTGATGAAGTCTATTTTTTTGATCGCGAGACCTATGCCTTGCTAAGGATTAACGAGGCGGTGAAGCCGATGACAACCCGGGAGCTTTTTGCCCAACTCGAGGCCGTTCACTTTGAGCAACGTTATGCGATTCATTATCGCCATATCAAGGCTAATCAGGAAATCGGGTATCAGTACGATTGTGGTGTGATTGATGGGCTGAAGGCTTCTTGCAATCAGAATCTTTACGACACTGAGCGACATATGCTTAGCGCTCAGCTGCGCTGGCCTCTTAGCAAAGCATTGCTGCTTCGGGCAAGCGTTGATTTAGTCGACGCACAGATCGCATCCGAAGCAAATGCGGGCCGACGCGTACCCCTAACGCCCAAGCAAGCCGCAAGGCTGGGACTGGCGTGGCGTTTTCAATCCTTTGTTTTGCATGCCAATGCGCATTACCGAGGTGCAATGGTGCAGGCGGCCGATCAGTCGAATTCAAATCCTTTGATTCCGGGCAGGCAAACAATCGATCTAGGGCTTAGTACATCGTTGAATCAACGGCTGCAGCTTGCTGCTTGGATTAGAAATCTTACCGACAAATCGTATTATGACTATGCAACCTATAACGGTATTTATCCAGCTGACCGGAGATCGTTTGATGTGAGCCTCAAATTGTCGATCTAGTTGTCATCACCATGTCGCTGCGGACTATCATCACGCTGCTTTGCCTTGTGCTGCTGGCAAGCCCGCTTTGGGCTGCCGAGTCGCTTCGGGAACTCATCGACGATCGCGGCCGCCGCGTCCAATTCGTCAAGACCCCGGAGCGCATCATAAGTCTGCTCCCCTCGATCACAGAAAGCCTTTGTGCCCTAGGGGCTTGTAGTCGGATTGTCGGGACCGATCGTTTTTCTGATTTTCCAGCTTCAGTCAAACGCTTGCCCAAACTCGGCGATCTTGATGATTTGCAGTGGGAACAGATCAGGGTCTTAAAGCCCGATGTGGTGCTCGCCTCGAAGTCGATGCGCCAGATCGAAAGGCTTGAGACATTGGGTATTCGTGTGCTTGCCCTTGATTCGCAAACCCATGAAGATATCCGGCGCAGTCTCCGACTTTTGGGGACCTTGCTCGGCGATGCTGAAGCCGGCGAGCGGCTTTGGCAGGTGATTGATCGTGACATCGCATCGGCAAGGGCCTTGCTGCCCGACGCACTGAAGCAAGCAAGCGTTTATGTGGAACTTGGCCCCTCCATGCATGCTGCAGGTCCTGCCTCTTTTCTTGGCCAGACGGTGCAGCTGCTTGGACTTCGAAATGTTGTATCCCCGAGCATGGGGCCATTTCCGAAACTGAGCACCGAGTGGTTGCTTGGCGTACAGCCCCGATGGTTGATTCTTCAGTCCGATCCATCCGGAGAGCGCCACAAGCGCCCAGGCTGGAAGGGACTGTCGGCATTGCAAGAGGGCAGATTTTGCGCGTTGGCGCCCGGTGATTTTGATGTCCTCGTGCGGCCCGGCCCAAGGCTAGGGGAGGCAGCCCACTTGCTTGTGCACTGTTTGTCGCAGGCCGCGCAGCGCGCGCATGAGAAACGAGCCGGTGTCGGACCACGGGAAGATCGACAGCATGCCTAGGTGGGTGCGCCTTGGCAGATAAGCAGGTAAGCCCGCTGCATCAAGCAGACCTTCGTCCTTTGTTGCGGCACGATCGCAACATCCTGTTTGTACTAGCTGCTGCCTGCTTTGCACTTGCGCTGATGAGCGTCAGCGTGGGGAGCGGCGGGCCTTTGCATCAGCTTTGGCAGTCGCCTGAGTCGATGCAAGGCCTCGTGCTTGAGCTACGTCTGCCGCGGGTATTGGGATGCATGCTTGCGGGGGCACTGCTGGGTCTTGGCGGTCTGATCGCACAGGCTTTGTTTAGAAATCCATTGGCTGATCCCTATCTGCTCGGCACAGCTTCGGGCGCGAGTCTGGCCGTCACCATGGTTTATGCCGCCGGGCTTGGTGCGCTGCCTTTGCCTTGGCTCATGCAGCTCGGTAGTGTTTTTGCAGCTTTTTGCGGTGCCTGGCTGGCGTTGGTACTGAGCCTGCTGCTGGTAAGCAATCGCCGGCCTGGCGATGTCGAGAAGCATGTGAGTTTGTTGTTGGCCGGGGTTGTGGTGGCTTTGGTCTTGGGTGCGCTCAGTGACCTGCTTACCCACTTGCGGCCGGAACTGTTACGGTATCGACTTGCTTTTGTGCTGGGCCAGACGAGTCTTTTGGGCTGGGATGCGGTGTGGCCCATGTTGCTTGCGCTTGCGCTGTTGCTGATGCTCACGAGGGCGCGCGCCGACGTGCTCGATGCGCTTATCCTGGGGCCACACACCGCGGCCAGTCTGGGCTTTGATATGGAAAAAGAGCAACGCCGCCTTGTCGTCATGATGGCAGCCTGCACCGCAATCGTGGTGGCGCATACGGGCCTGATCGCCTTTGTCGGGCTTTTGGCACCCCATGTGGTGAGGCCTTTCGTTCGCGGTATGCATCGAAGCCTGATGCTGGCCTCGGCGCTCGCCGGGGCCTTGTTGCTCAGCCTCGCGGACCTGTTGGCGCGAACCCTTTGGATGCCGAACGAGATTCCAACCGGTTTACTGACCGCGGTGATTGGCGGCATTTTTCTGCTTGGCCTTTTAAGGCAACAGCTTCGGGGCTGAATTTGTGAATGCATCCAGCGTTGAGATCGGTATGGAAATCGCGCCACCCAGCCCCGGCAGCCCCCTTCTTTTGAGGGTGCAGGATCTGGCGTTAATTCGGGGCGCCGCCCCGCTTCGTCGCCCCTTTTCTTTTGATTGCGCGTCAGCTTGGATTGCTGTGATTGGTGGCAATGGGGTCGGAAAATCGACGTTGATGTTAAGTCTTGCTGGTTTGCTATCGCAGGCAAGTGGTCGCATCTTCGTGGCAAAGCGAAGCTCTGAGGCTGGAATGTTGTTACCGCTTACAGAACGTTCGCAAAAAGAAAAAGCCCAGTCGATCGCTTGGATGGGACAGTCAGAAAGCATAAACGGGCGATGGCTTGTGGCTGATTTGGTGTCGCTTGGCCGGCTACCCTGGCGAGACCAGGACAACTCGGAGGCCTCAGGTGCCATCCACGCTTCAGCTCAGCTTTGGATCGAGGCCCTAGGGCTTGAAGCACTCTGGCATCGCAGGCTTGATCAACTATCAGGCGGTGAGCGGCAAAGGGTATTGATCGGGCGCACGCTCGCGGTCGATGCGCCGCTAATCCTGCTCGATGAGCCGAGTCTGCATCTCGACCCCTTGTATCAAATGCAGCTGAGTGGCTGGCTTGCCGCCAGTGCCTCAAGAGGGCAACTCGTGTTGACGGCAACCCATGACTTGAACTGGGCACTCAGCGCCGATGCGGTGCTCTTGCTTTCAAAGCAGAACGCCCCTTTGCTTGCCAGAGTAGATTGCCAAAACTTGCATCGGGCCATTGAATCGGAAATGGGCGGTGCGATCGAGATTCGCGCATTGGACGAGCAGGCGGGGCGTCGTTGGCACGCTTTGACAAGGCGGACTGTCATCCAAAAATGACAACCGTTAATTCATGGATATTGACCGTTGGTCAGCGTTATGGGTTAAACTCCAATCATTAACTCAGGAGTAGTCAATGTCTGATTTGGTAGTTCGTCGCCTTTTGATTAATTTAAGTCAGCCCTTTGAGCGGCGTTGGAATGGGGGCGATGCGTTTCGAAGCGCTTTTTTTAACGCTCTATCAATGAGTTTTGTTGTGGGTGAGCAGTATTTTATCGACTCACTCAAGCAGGCCTTGCCGCTCATGAATCAAGCGGATCGCGCCAGGCTCGAACCGCAGATCAAAGGTTTCGTTGGCCAGGAGGCGACGCATCGGCATTTGCATGGACTCTACAACAAAGAACTCGAACGTCAGGGCTTTGATAACGCTTTTGAGCGACGTGCTGCTGCACGCATTCGTGCCAACGCAAATATCGACCCGCGCAATCACGTCGGCGCAACTGCAGCCACTGAACATTTCACCGCTGTCTTTGCCGGATGGCTGATGAAGCATCCCGAAGCACTCGAGGGTGCAGATGAGCGCCTCAAAACACTCTGGCTTTGGCACAGTGCTGAAGAGGCCGAACACCGTGCGATTGCCTTTGATGTTTACCAGGCCATTGGCGGAGATCACGACTGGCGGACCAGAACCTACCGCTATGTGACCTTCACGTTTCTGACCGATGTATTCCGGCAAACGATCAATAATTTATATCGTGATGATGCTTTGTTCAAGTGGTCGACTTGGACGAGTTGCTGGAAGCATTTGTTTGCCCGCGATGGCTTGTTGCGCGGGAACCTGCAGGCCTGGAAAGATTATCTCAGGGTTGATTTTCATCCGCTTGATCATGATGCGAGCGATTCCGAGCGCTGGCTCGAGGATAATCGTAAATCTTATAGCGAAGTGTCGCGCCCTGCGCAACACCGAACGGCGGGCGAAGCCCTAAGCGTTTAAGCCACAGAGGCAAGCTGCGGCTGGCACAATGTAGGCTATGTTTCTACGAAAGGCCTACAGACGACACCCCGCATTTTTGCTCGGTTTGCGCGACATGCTAGGCGTTGCGCCCGGCATTGCAGCCTGGGGCCTGATGACCGGCGTGGCGATGGCTAAGTCGGGCATGGGGTTCTCCGAATGCCTGCTCATGGCCTTGGTTGTTTTTGCCGGCAGTGCCCAGCTTGCGGCCATGCCCTTATTTGCTGCCGAAGCGCCCATGTGGGTGATCCTCGCGACCAGCTTTTGTGTGAACTTGCGTTTTTTGGTGTTCAGTGCGCATTTGCGTCATTACATGATGATGCTTCCTCGCGCTGAGCGCCTGCTTAGCGGCTACCTCACTGCGGATTTGAGTTATGTGCAATTCATTCGTCGCTTTCCTGAGGGTCCGGACGGTAGTCGTGAAAAGCTCGTCGAGCAACAGGCCTATCTTGCGGCAAATGGCGGGCTGAACTGGGGAACCTGGGTGCTATCAAATTTGGCGGGCGTCTTGTTTGCCTCGTGGATCCCGCAGCATTGGGGGCTCGGGTTTGCAGGCATGCTCGGACTGATGGGGGTCGGATTGTCCTTGCTGAGTGGCCAACAACATCTAGGCAACAGCATGCGTTTGATTGCGGCCCTCGCTGCAGGGACAGTCGCTGTGATGGCCTTCAGTCTGCCTTTGAAACTCAATATTGTGATTGCGATCATCGCTGCGGTTGCACTTTGTCTTTTGATTGAAACCAGGCAAGACGACGCCGGCACCAGGCGATCGTCGTCTTGGGGGCGCTGATCGAGATGCTTGGCGGTATTTGGGACTGGATACAGGGATCGGGTTTTTGGCAGCATCTCACCATTGTTTTAATGGCTTTGATCACCATGCTCACGCGTTCGTTTTTCCTGATCCCCGATCGTGAAATTCCTTGGCCGGCCTGGGCCTCGCGAGGTTTGCAATTTGCGCCGATCGCTGCGGTCAGCGCTGTTATCGTCCCGGAAATTATCATGACAAACGGTGAACTCATCACAAGCTTGAAGGATGCCCGCCTTTGCGCCGCACTGGCAGGGTTTGGTTATTTTGTGATCCGGCGAGGCAAGGGCCAGGTTGTCATGGGAACCATGCTGTCTGGCATGGCGGTCTTCTTGCCCCTGCGGCTTGGGCTCGGATGGTAATCGGTCGTGGCCATCCCAAATCGGTTTATTGGTATGCTCCGCGCCTTGCGTATTTCAGATTAATGCGATGCAGATTCGATGGATGAGCTATGGCGGCGTTTGACGAGGTTCAGATTCTTGATGTGTATCACTGGAACGATACACTTTTTTCATTTAAGACGAGCCGACATGATAGTTTGAGATTTAGGAACGGCCACTTCGTGATGATTGGACTTGAGGTTGACGCTAAACCCTTGATGCGTGCCTACAGCATTGCAAGCCCGAACTACGAGCCTTATTTGGAGTTCTTATCGATCAAGGTCCCTGACGGGCCGCTAACGTCAAGACTGCAGCATGTTCAAGTCGGCGATCGTTTGTTGATGGGGCACAAGACGGTCGGCACACTGGTGATCGATGACTTAAAGCCCGGTAATCGACTTTTCTTGTTTGCCACAGGTACAGGGCTTGCGCCCTTCATGAGCATCATTCAGGATCCTGAGACCTATGAGCGATTTGAAACAGTGATATTGATTCATGGCGTTCGGCTGGTGAGCGAATTGGCTTATGCTCAGTTCATTCGCGAAACCTTGCCGCGGCATGAGTTGCTCGGGGACATGGTATCCCGACAGCTGATTTACTATCCCACGGTCACGCGTGAGGCCTTTACGCACAGCGGAAGGCTCACCACAGCCATTGAATCGGGACAACTTTTTGTCGACATCAGACAAACAGCACTCGATCCTGCCAGCGATCGGGTCATGATCTGCGGCAGTCCTGCGATGCTTAAAGAAAGTGCGCTGATGCTTGATCGCCGAGGTTTTCAGATTTCACCGAGCGCCGGCGTGCAGGGCGATTACGTGATCGAAAGGGCATTTGCGGAGCGTTAGCCCTCATGCGCATCGATGACCTTGCCAGGCGCTGCGCTTGGGTTAATCACCGGACGCGAATCGGTTTTCTCATCCTGATCAGGGATCAAGACATAGCCCACGCCCCAGACGGTCTGTAAATACCGCGGGTGATGAGGGTCGTCTTCAAGGAGCTTGCGCAATCTTGAGATTTGCACATCGAGACTCCGGTCGCTGCTTTCGTAGTCTCGCCCTCGAGATAATTGCATCAGACGTTGCCGCGATAAGGGCTCTCTAGCGTGACGTGCCAAGGCCTTGAGCGTTGCGAAATCCGAGGTCGTCAAGGGAATCGGAACGCCTTCTTTGCGAAGGCTGCGGGTCGACAAATCCAGCTCGAACGCTCCAAAGCGCATGCGTTGCGGCTCGCTGCTTGGAGCACCCGGCATTTCGGTAAGCCTTGATCGGCGCAATACCGATTGGATTCTTGCCACAAGCTCTCTGGGGTTGAAAGGCTTGGCAAGGTAGTCGTCTGCGCCTGCTTCAAGCCCGGTGATGCGGTCGCTCTCATCGCCCCGGGCCGTGAGCACAATCACCGGCAGGTCCGATTGCGCGGCGCGTAAGCGCGCAATCACTTGGAGTCCATCCTCACCGGGCATCATTAAATCAAGCACCATCAGATCAAATCGCTGGTAGCGCATCACCCGATTCATCGCCTGAGCGTCTTCAGCGACAACCACCGAAAAACCTTGCTGCGTAAGATAGCGGCGCAAGAGATCACGCAATCGGGGGTCATCGTCGACCACCAGGACATCGGGGGGGCGGGCGGCATGCTGCTGCATCATCCCGTCATGATAAAGCAGCCTTTACGGATTTTTGAGATGCGGCAGGAGGCTTCACGAATGCTTACGGGCCGACTCAGCTTATGCTTAGGGGATGAGATGGCAAACACGGCAGCACAAGAAAACCTTGCGCATCGGTTCGGGCTCAGCATGGTGGGGCGATAGGATCGAGCCCGCTCAATGGAATGCGGCGCGAGGCGATCTCGATTTTTTGTGTTTTGAGACGATGGCTGAAGCGACGGTGTCGGCGGCGCAGGTGCGCGCGAGGCGTGATCCGGGGTTTCCTGGCTATGACAGCTACCTCGATGATCGTTTGCGCGCGGTGTTGCCGGCATGCATCGCACATGGCACGCGAATTGTCAGCAATCAGGGCTGGATCAATCCGGATGGTGCCGCTCAGCATTGCGTTAAACTTTTACAATCGCTTGGCTGCCGGGGCGTGAAGGTGGCCTCGGTCAACGGCAGCCTGATCACAGACCGGGTTCTTTCACTGAGCGATCGCTTGCTTGAAAATGGCTTGCCAACAAAAAGCATCGCCGATCGGCTCGTGTCTGCTGAAGCCTATCTTGGGGCTGAACCGATTGTCGAGGCCTTGCAAGCAGGGGCACACATTGTGTTTACCGGACGGGTTGCAGACCCGTCGATATTTCTTGCCCCGATGATGGCCTCTTTTGGATGGCACAGCGGCGATTGGGCGAGGCTTGGCGCGGGAAGTGGTATCGGCCACTTATTGGAATGCGGGGCTCAGGTTACCGGTGGCTACTTTCCGGATCCAGGGTTTAAAGATGTTGATGAGCCCTGGCATTTGGCTTTTCCGATCGCCGAGGTCGACGAGGACGGTAGTGCCGTGATATCCAAGTTGGCCCATACGGGAGGTTGTGTTGACTTCCGAACGGTGAAGGAGCAGTTGCTCTATGAGGTGCATGACCCTGCAAACTACATCACGCCGGATGTCGTTGTTGATTTCACAACGGTAAGGCTTAAGAAGCTCGGGGAAAATCGTATTGCTGTGCGTGATATCGGCGGAAAGGCGCGGACAGACAGTCTCAAGGTATCAATCGGCTGTACTGAAGGTTATATCGGTGAGGATATGTTTTTTTATGCTGGCGCCGGGGCTTTGCGACGTGCGCAGCTCGCGAAACAGATTCTTGAGCAGCGATTCAAACTGGTACAGTTAAAAGCGGAAGATTTGCGCATTGATTTTCTTGGGCTTAATGCCATTCACGGCTTGGCGACCCCGGCAAATGCTGTCGAGCCTTATGAGATTGGGGTCCGGGTGGCCGCAAGAACCTTGACCCGGGAAGAAGCGCAAAAAGTGGGGCGCGAGGTCGATGGCATGGCAGTCTCGGGTATTGCCCACACGGGCAAGCGCGTGCCCCATCAAGATCGGGTTCGGGAAATCATCGGCATATGGTCGACACTTGTGCCTCGCGAGGCGATCCGACCCAGTCTTTGTTACTTCGAAAGCTAGTCCATGCAAGTCGCCCTTCAACATCTTGCTCATGTCCGATCGGGTGACAAAGGTGATACGTCCAATATCGCTGTGTTCGCACACCATCCGGCGCTTTATCCTCTGCTTTGCGATCAACTGAGCGCCGAGCGCGTGAAGGCCCATTATCAAGGCGCCATTCGTGGCGAGGTGATTCGCTATGAGATTCCCGGGATAGAGGCTCTGAATTTTGTAGCGCATGGCGCACTTGGCGGGGGTGTTTCGAGAAGCCTTGCGCTGGACCAGTATGGGAAGGCCTTAAGCGCTGCCTTGCTTGGTCTGTGTCTTGAGGTGCCTGAATCGCATCGTTCATATTTAGTGGCTTATCGCTAAGCAACCAAGGAAACATCATCATGTCTGAAGCCTGGATCATCGACGCCTGTCGCAGCCCCCGGGGTATTGGCAAGCAGGGAAAAGGGGCGCTTGCCGGGATGCACCCCCAGCATATTGCGGCCAGCGTGCTTAAAGCGATCGCATCGCGTAACCAACTGGATACGGCCGAGGTTGATGACATTATCTGGGGTACCAGCGCTCAGGTTGGCGCACAAAGCGGCGATCTGGCGCGTATGGCCGCACTCGATGCGGGCTTCGATTTGCGTGCAAGCGGGGTCACGCTTGATCGCTTTTGTGGTTCGGGCATTACCAGCGTGAATCTGGCTGCAGGCATGGTGATGTCAGGTATGGAGGATTTGATTATCGCCGGTGGGACCGAAATGATGTCGATGCCAGCGCGAAGACTTGGCGATGGTCCTCCGATGATGGATAGCGGTAATTTGCGTTTGCGCCAATCGCATCCCCAGTCTCATCAAGGCGTCTGCGCCGATGCGATTGCAACCATGTCCTCGATTCCGCGCCACGCGCTTGATGCCTTGGCTGTGGAGAGTCAGCGCCGCGCCGCAACCGCCATTGAGAACGATTATTTCAAGAGAAGTCTCATCCCGATTTATCGCGACGATGGCACGCTAGCCCTCGATAAGGAGGAGTTTCCTCGACCAGGGACCACCATGGAGAGTCTTTCGTCCTTGAAGCCCGCTTTTGCCGCGATGGCCGATGTCCCGCTCGATGATCAGGGCACCACTTACCGAGGCTTGATTCTGAAAAAGTATCCCGGTTTGGATATTGAATTTGTCCATCATGCGGGCAATTCTTCAGGGGTTGTCGACGGCGCGGCGGCCTTGCTGATCGCTTCCTCGGCCTATGCCAGCAAACGCGGCCTCAAGCCGCGTGCAAAAATGATCGCGATGGCCAACCTTGGCGGCTGCCCGACACTGATGCTGAATGCGCCGGTACCTGCTGCACAAAAAGTATTGCAAAAAGCTGGCTTGAAGGTTGAGGATATAGATCTTTGGGAAATCAACGAGGCTTTTGCGGTGGTTGCCGAGAAATTTATCCGCGACCTGAACTTGGATCGCGATAAGGTTAATGTGAACGGCGGCGCGATGGCCCTGGGCCATCCGATCGGCGCCACAGGTTCAATACTGATCGGCACGTTACTCGATGAACTCGAGCGGCGCGACGCGCGCTATGGCTTGGCAACAATGTGTGCAGCAGGGGGTATGGCGCCCGCGATTATCATCGAACGGGTTTAGCCAGCGTTTATCGCTGTGGCATGTTCTCGACGCCATAGCCGAGGCTGATCGTGGCGTCATCGGGTATCGCCGGCATGCCCGCATTCCAGGCATGCCATGCTGCTTTAAGGCTTTCGAACCGATCTGGGTATCGCGCGCTCAGGTTGGCTCTTTCCCTGGCATCGAGCGACAGATCAAACAAATACTCCTGCTGTTCGACTTTTAGATACTTCCAGTTTCCGTCCCGGTGTGCAGCCTGCTGCCGGTGGTTCATCCGCCAGTAAAGCGGGCGATCAAATGCGTATCCTGGACGACTTAAAACCGGCATTAAGCTGATGCCGTCAAGCGGGTAGTCAGGATGGGGTAACACCGAGGCCGCCTCAAGGATGGTGGCACTTACGTCCATGGTCATCATGCATTGATGGCTGATGCTTGCGGCGGGTATTTGCGCTGGCCATCGCATGATCCAGGGCACCCGAATGCCACCCTCGGTCAAGTCCATCTTGCCGCCGACGTGTGGCCAGTTGTCCGAAAAACGCTCGCCGCCGTTATCGCTTGTAAAAATGATCAAGGTGTTATCACGGTGACCGAGTCTGTCGACGGCATCAAGCAATTGACCGATGCCCTCATCCATGTGGTGAATCATGCGTCGGTATGTCTCAACGCTGCCCCCGTCTAGATGAAAAAGATTTTGTGCAAGCTGATCGGCAAGCGCAGCGTCATCGCGCGTTTCCCAGGGCCAATGCGGCGCTGTGTAGTGCAGGCTGAGAAAAAAGTTTTGACCTGCTTGGATCGCGTTACTGACAAACTCAAGGCCTTTTTGACTGATGAGGTCGGTGAGATACCCGGTGTCGTGCTGTGCCTCTTCACCAAGCCATAAATCGTGTTGACGACTCGAATTGCAGTGGCTGAAATAATCGACGCCGCCTGCCATTGGGCCGTAAAAGTATTGGTATCCGGAACGGAGCGGCGAAAAATGGGGCAGGAATCCGAGGTGCCATTTACCGACCAGGGCCGTGCGATAACCCGCCGATGCCAGCAGCGATGCAATTGTGGGATGCGTTGGCGGCAAACCAAGCGTCGGGTTACCCGCCGCCTTGCTATTGATCGGCTCCTCAGCCGCTGCCCTGAGCCGGTACTGATAACGACCCGTCATGAGTGCAAAGCGCGTGGGCGAACAAACCGGCGAGTTGCTGTAGCCGTCCGTAAAGCGTAGACCCTCGGAAGCCAGCTGATCGAGGCGCGGCGACACCGCGCCGAAGCTTGCGTCGCGGCCACCGTAGCAGCCCAGGTCTGCATAGCCCAAATCATCAGCAACAATCCAGATGATATTCATCCCGGTTCTCCTTCGAGTTCGCAAAGCCTCATGATCTGCTGATGACACTGCGAAAGGGCAATAAGGCGATAAAGGCTGCGATCGATAGCGTAAGACTCATCCAGAGTGCAGAGGCCTTCCAATGATCCATGGCCAACCCGAAGAGCCAAGGCGCGAGCGCTTGTGTGAAACGCGACAGGGCCAAAAGTTTAGCAAGACGTTCGCCATAAGTTGCAGCACCAAATAATGCTAAGGGGAGGGCGCCGCGGGCAATGGTTTGGGTGCCGGTGCCAAGACCATGACAAATCGTGAAGGCGATCGCCCAGCCGGGCCCGCCCCCAAGCAGTAAAAGCACCGCAAGTGGATGGGTTAGCGTTGAAAGCCAGGCAGACCAAAGCGGATGCGCCTGTCCCAGTGCTGTCAATTGGAACAGACGCGCACCAACCTGAGCCGGGCCAATCAGTGTGCTTGCGCTGATCGCAAGCGCGAGTGAGGCTCCTGCGGCTTGCAACAGTGAGGGTAAATGGGCCGCCATGGCACTGCTCACAAAGCCGGTTGCAGCAAAAGAAAAGATCAACAGCGCGCCGGCAAATCGCGGAAGCGCTGGACGATTTTCCAGATCGTTATGGCCAAGGGTCGGCGCTGGCGCTGACCCAGGGTCTTCAGGGCCGAGCACTCTTAATTTCGGAATCAGTCGATTAAGCAAGAGCCCCAAGCTCAGGTGCAACAGCGCCCACGCGATAACAGCGCCGCGCCAGCCGTAGGTGTCGAGCATCAAGCTGCTGAGTGGCCAACCGACGGTGCTCGCAAATCCTGCAATCAGCGTGATCCCTGTGATTGCCTTGCGTGCATGCATACCGTAGAGGTAGACGAGCGCAGCAAAAGCAGTGTCATAAAGTCCATAACCCATCGCGATCCCGAGTACAAGCCATGCCAGCAGCAAGCTCAGCGGGCCATTGGCGAAGGCCAGCATGATCAGGCCTGAGGCAAAGATGAGGTTCGTGATCGGCAAGACGACGCTGCCCCCGACCTGATCGATCCAACGCCCAGCTCGGGGTCCGACAAGCGCCGCGATAATCAGCGAGGCGCTAAAACATAAAAAAAAGTATGGCTCAGTGATGCCCAGATCGGCAGCAATAGGGGTGGCAAGTACCGCAGGCAGGTAATAGGACGAGGCCCAAGAAAGCGTCTGGCTGCTGCCGATCAGGCAGACCGTGCGTAGCGTGTTCAAGCCGGATCAAACGCTCTGAAAGCGGCCTAAGCTGTTGTTAAAGTCACTTGCGGTGAATGCAAGCAGCATACGGTGATTCACACCGCTTGAATCAGCTTGATGGCTTGTGCGCGCACTTCGCTTGTCAATGCGTGACCCCCCAGGTCCTTGGTGTGAAAGCGCCTGTCAGCGGTCAAGGCCTCAATGATCGTCATCAATTGCTTTGCGGCTGCTTGCTCACCCAGATGCTCAAGCATCATGACAGCACTCCAAAAGCTGCCGATCGGATTGGCAAGGTCCTGACCCATGATGTCAAAAGCAGAGCCGTGAATCGGTTCAAACATGCTGGGGTAGCGACGCTCCGGGTCGATATTGCCGGTAGGCGCGATGCCAAGACTACCAGCCAAAGCTGCGGCCAAATCGCTCAAAATATCAGCATGAAGATTGGTTGCCACCATGGTATCAAGGGTCTCGGGTCGATTGACCATCCGCGCGGTTGCGGCATCAACAAGTTCCTTATCCCATTGGACTTGAGGAAATTCATGGGCGAGCTGGGCCGCAATCTCATCCCACATCACCATTGCATGGCGTTGTGCATTTGACTTGGTGACCACGGTGAGCTTTTTCCTTGGGCGCTGTAAAGCGCACTGAAAAGCATAGCGCATGATCCGCTCGACACCGGCCCGGGTCATGACGCTGACCTCAGTTGCAACTTCAATAGGTTGTCCCTGATGAGCACGGCCGCCAACGCCCGCGTACTCGCCTTCGGAATTCTCACGAATAATCAGCCAGTCCAGCTGATGTGGCTCGCAGCGTCGAAGGGGCGATTCAATCCCGGGAAGTATGCGGGTAGGTCTGACATTGGCATACTGGTCAAAGCCTTGACAGATCTTTAAACGCAAACCCCATAGCGTAATATGATCTGGAACCTCCGGGTCGCCGGCAGAACCAAACAAAATCGCATCGAAGCCGGCAAGTGCTTGCAGACCGTCGTCGGGCATCATTTGTCCGTGACGGCGATACCAATCGGCACCCCATTCGAAATGCTCGAATTCAAGCTTAAAGGTCTGATTGCGGTCTGCCAAGGCAGCAAGGACGCCTTGTGTTGCTGGAATAACTTCCTTGCCGATACCGTCGCCAGGGATGGAAGCAATGCGATAAGTCTTCATGGATGAAACGTTCGCCTTGATGATGTGACAGATTGCGCTTGATCGGCGCCTTGTTGCAACCGATCATAGCAGTGCATGTCATGGAGCGAATCATTTGAAACCACTACGTTTGGGTTGCGGTGCCGGTTATGCGGGCGATCGGATCGAGCCAGCTGTTGATCTGGCTGAGCGAGGTCAGCTGGATTATTTGATGTTTGAGTGTCTGGCCGAGCGCACGATTGCACTGGCGCAAGCGCAAAAGCTGCGTGATCCGGCTAAGGGCTTTGATCCGCTGCTCGAATTGCGTATGCGCCGAGTGCTGATGCCCTGCGCTGTTCATGGCACAAAAATAATTACCAACATGGGTGCGGCCAATCCTTATGCAGCGGCTCAAATCACTGCAGCCGTTGCCAAGGATTTGGGGCTTGGTCATTTGCGCATCGCTGCAATCACCGGCGATGATGTACTGGCTGCCTTGCTTGAACTAAACCCGCTTGTGATTGAATCTGGTAGGCGACTATCAGACTATGCGCCCAGGCTTGTCTCTGCCAACGCCTATCTTGGTGCCGGGCCTATCGTGGAAGCGCTTGAGCGAGGCGCCGATGTGGTGATCACCGGCAGGGTGGGCGACCCCGCAATGTTCCTGGCCGCGATGATCCATCACTTTGGCTGGGCGATGGATGATTGGGAACAGCTCGGTCGCGGCACCCTGGTGGGTCATTTACTTGAGTGTGCAGGGCAGATCACGGGCGGATACTTTGCCGACCCAGTCAGCAAGCCGGTTCAAGGTCTTGGGCGCTTAGGATTTCCGATTGCTGAAGTGCATGCAGACGGGTCAGCGGTGATTACCAAGCTCGCGGGTTCAGGTGGCTGCGTCAATGAGCAGACCTGTAAGGAACAAATACTCTATGAGGTTCACGACCCGAGTGCCTACCTGCAGGCGGATGTGGTTGCTGATTTTTCGAGCGTTAGGGTCCATGATCTGGGCCAGGATCGCGTGCTTGTTGACGGCGCGACGGGTCGCAAGCGGACAGGTCTCTATAAAGTGTCGGTCGGTTATCGAGATTGTTATATGGCCGAAGGCATGATGAGTTATGCCGGACCTCAGGCAAAAGCGAGAGCCGCACTGGCAGCTGACATCGTTAGAGAGCGACTCGCTTTACGAGGCATTTGGCCGCAGGAAATACGCTATGACCTGATTGGTCTCGATGCTCTTCACGGCCACCTGGGTGAAAAAGCTTCAGGCTACGAAGCTTATGAGCCCTATGAAGTTCGATTGCGCGTGGCGGCAAGATGCAGCACAGAGGCTATGGCCTGGGATATTGTGAATGAAGTTGAAACGCTCTACACCAATGGTCCGGCAGGTGGCGGTGGCGCCCATCGGATCGTAAAAGAAATGATTGCGGTACAGTCATGTCTGATACCCGAGGATAGCGTGCAAACCCAGACTTACTGGTTCGGTAGCCATCGGGACACCGATGTCGAAGGCCCTGGCCTTAGGCAGTCAGAGGGACAGGGCCGGGCCGGGCGAGAATCGCTTGATTCGTTACCACAAGCTTAGGTGCAGACCCTCATGAAGCGGCTCTACGACATAGCCCATGCCCGGGCAGGCGATAAAGGCGAGACGTCGAATATTGCAGTATTTTGTTTCCGCCATGAGGACTACCCCAGGTTGTTGGCTTGGTTAAGCGCTGAGCGCGTCAAAGTATTCATGGGCGATCTGGTGCTCGGGCCGGTGGAGCGCTATCCGGTCGAGAGCCTATGCGCCATCAATTTTGTCTTGCACGATGCCTTAAGGGGCGGCGTCACCCGTTCGCTTGCGCTCGATCCTCATGGAAAGTCCCTGAGTTCAGCCCTGCTTGCGATGCCACTTGTCGATTGGGATGAAGCGGTTTGATGTTGAGCTCATCGTAGTCTTGTTGCGCTTTTTATCACAATATCACTTGTCGGTACGTCGTTAAAACCAGCTTGTGTGGACGTTGGCTTCGACGCGATGGCATCAATGACTTCCATGCCGCGAACGACCTCGCCAAAAACCGCATAACCTGGTGAACTGTCGCTACTGTAGTCAAGGAAGGCATTGTCAACCACGTTCACAAAAAATTGAGCGTTAGCGCTGTTTGGATCGTTAGTCCTCGCCATCGCAACTGATGCGCGCTTATTGCTAAGGCCACGATTACTTTCCAAGCTGATCGGCGCAAATAAGGTTTGGCGTTGCACCATACCACTGGTAAATCCTCCGCCTTGCACCACAAATCCAGCGATGACCCGATGAAAAATCAGATCGGTATAAAAACCACTTTGCACATAGCGCAAAAAGTTATCAACGGACACCGGCGCCTTATTGGGATTCAATTCAATGTCAAAACTTCCTTCTGAGCTCTCAATGCGCACGCTTGGCGCAGGCACGGTGAACATTTTGCTGTAGACCAGTTTGCCATTTTGGTCGATCACTTCTAGCTTGGTGTCCCCGGTTGCTTTTATGGTGCATTCGTAGCTGAGTTCACTTGATGAGCTTGCCAAAGGCGCTTGATTCGATTCGCAGGATTGAACCTGGACCGATAAACCTTCCTTGAGGCGGCTCACGCCAATGGTGAAGGTTGCGTTTACGCCATAAAAAAGATTACGGGCTTGCACGCTGGGTTCAAGGCTCGGGCTTTCTCCCGCGCATGCGGCAAGCATCAGCACCAGCAAAAGATAGGCTGACTTGAGGGCAATTCGGCATGATGAGTTAGATTTGGGCATGGGCGTGGTGATGCGAGCGTTTGCTTTGAGTTGGACATGGATCATAAACTGTCAATCTTTAAACCGGAGAAAGCGATGAAAGCAAATCTCAAGCGCATTAGAAGCAAGGTTCAGGCTTGGTCGTTTAAGCGCGGCGCTTCCGGCTGCAGCGACCGTCGTTTAATGCTGAGATACTTTTCCGGGCTGATTTATGCTGCGACGGGTGGATTCATCCCTCATGCTTCGGCACAGAGTCAAGCCTTTCCAACAAAGCCCATGCGTTTCGTGGTGCCGTTTCCGGCTGGCGGCGGCGTTGATTTAGTGGCGAGAACCATCGCAGAAAAAATATCGAACCGACTCGGACAATCGATTGTGATTGAGAATCGACCAGGGGCCGGTACAGCGATTGGTACGGAGATCGTGGTGAAAAGCCCGCCCGATGGTTATACATGGCTTGTCAGTCCTGTTGGCGGACAGGGCGTTTTACATGCGATGAAGGCAAAGCTGCCTTTCGATGCGCGCAAAGATCTCGTCTCGGTCGGACGGATTGCTTATGGCACCGTTGCACTTGTTGTGCCTGCATCATCGAAAGCCAAGACGGTCCAAGAGCTTGTTGCGATGGCCAAGGCGAATCCGGGGAAAATGACTTATGCCTCTTCGGGGACCGGCGCACTTATCCATTTAACAGGGGAAATGTTTAAGCTCGCAGCTCAGGTCGACATGGTGCATGTTCCCTATAAAGGAACGATCCAGATTATTCCGGATCTTATCGACGGACGTGTTGATATGGCGCTTGACAGTCTACCTGCATACTTGCCGCATCTTAAGGCCGGGCGCTTAAGGGCCCTTGCGGTTGCTTCAAGGCAGCGCTCAGCTTTGTTACCGGACCAGCCGACGATGGCTGAAGTTGGACTACCCTCGGTGGTATCGTTCACAGACTATGGGATGTTTGCGGCGGCGGGAACGCCACAGGACATTGTGAACCTGATGAATAAGGAAATGCTCCTTGCGCTTGGCCTGGAGGATGTCAAGGCGAAACTCGCTGCTGCAGGGATTGATGTGGCGCCGAGCAGTCCCGATCAAATGCGCGCAGAGTTAATCGATGAGTATAAAAAATGGGCGGGCGTGGTAAAGGCTGCCGGCCTTAAGCCTGAATAGGCAAGACAAGAGACTGTGGCTTTTCTGCCTTCGTTCAGACAACTGCAATATCTGGTGGTACTGGCCGAACACAGGCATTTCACAAAAGCCGCCGAGGCTTGTTTTGTGAGTCAGTCGACCTTAAGTGCTGGCATTAAGGAATTAGAACAATCACTCGGTGTGCTGCTTTTTGAGCGCGATCGGCAACATGTCGCCTTGAGCCTTGCCGGCGAGGCTGTGCTTGAAAAAGCAAAAAACCTGCTTGCGGCAGCGGGTGATCTGGGTGACACCGCCAAAGCCCTTGCTGAGCCGCAAAGCGGGTTGCTGCGCCTGGGCATGATTCCGACCATTGCGCCTTTTGTATTGCCCGATTGGCTTGAGCATTGGCGTCAAGCCTACCCGAAACTGAGCTTTCAGTTGCGCGAGGCGATGACCCATGAGTTGATTGACGATTTGAAACATCGCCGGCTCGATGCGGCCTTACTCGCATTACCGATCGATGAGCAAGGTTTGCAAAGTCTGTTTATCCATGACGATGAACTCTGGCTGGTCGGAAAAGCCAAGGATCCGATTTTTCGCGCCAAGGCGCTTGAATGGTCAAAGCTCTCCCTGGATAGACTGTTATTGTTACAAGAAGGACATTGTCTGCGCGACCACAGCCTCGCGGCATGTGGAGAGCGACCAAGCCCGCACTTCGAAGGGGTCGAGGCAAGCAGTTTGCTCACCTTGATTCAAATGGCGCAATCCGATATGGGCATGGCCCTGCTGCCTGAATTGGCGGTGAAGTCCGGTTTGCTAAGGCACCGTGATCTCATTGCAAGACCTTTGCCATCCCCCGCGCCGCGAAGGCAGATTGCCTTTCTGGCGCGACCGAGCAGCGCACGCTGGGCCGATTTGCAAGCGCTCGCCCAGTGCATCCAGGCCGCGCGACGCCAACGTGCGATGGCAAAGTGATTCAGGCAAGCGTCCAGGCCATCAGTTTATTGTTCTCTGGCGATGCCGCGCTCTGGGCTGTGATCGGCCGATCGCTTTGGGTGAGTTCGACGGCAACCTTGTTTGCCGCCCTTCTGGGGACTGCGGCTGCCTTTGCCTTGATGGCTTGCGAGGGAAAGTGGCGCGGCTTTTGGACAGTGCTGCTCAACACCTATGTGTCGATTCCTGCTGTCCTCGTGGGTTTGCTTACCTACCTCTTGTTGTCCCGCAGTGGACCGCTTGGCGGCTTAGCATGGCTCTTTTCGGTAAAAGCGATGATGCTCGCGCAAACGCTATTGCTGATCCCGCTCGCCTGTACGCTTATTCACCGGCTGTTGCGCGATGCCGATGAGGTACAGGGCGATTCACTTCGCGTCATGGGGGCCAGCCCGATCATTCGGTATCTTTGTTTGCTCTTTCACGACCGTCACGCTGTGATGCATATGCTGATGACCTGCTTTGGTCGCGGTATTGCAGAGGTCGGCACCGTGATGGTCGTTGGGGGCAACATTGAGGGCTTCACGCGTGTTATGACGACCGCTATTGCGCTTGAGACGACAAAGGGTGATCTCCCCATGGCGCTTGCGCTCGGCATGGTGCTCCTCTTGTTGGTACTGTTATTGAATGTGCTGATTGCAATGTTGCCCTGGTGGCGCGATAGACTCACTGGCGTGCTTCGAGACGCTGCGTGGCGATGAGAAAGCGTTCCGATGGCGCTCTCCGCGGCGGATGATCGATGTGATGATTGAGCTATCAAATCTGGCATTTGTAAAGCATGGGAAGGCGTGGTTGCAGGTTCCCGCGTTGAACTGTCGGCAGGGTGAGCGGGTTGCTTTGCTTGGGCCAAGCGGTTCAGGCAAAACAAGTCTCCTGCGGGCGATGCTTGGACTTATCAAGCCCGACAATGGTCGTATTCATTTGCAGCAAAGCGCAACCATGCTCTTTCAAAAGCCTGCCTTGCTGCGTTGTTCGGTATTCAACAACCTTAGGATCGCTGCCTTGCTTGCTGGCCTGACGCTAAAGGAGGGCAATGCTCAGAGCTTGCATTGGCTCAATCGACTTGAGATCGAAGCACTTGCACCGCTTCAGGCCTATCGTTTATCGGGAGGGCAGCAACAACGGGTGGCTTTTGCTCGCGCCATGTTAAAGCCTGTATCGATCGTCTTGCTCGATGAACCTGGTGCCAATCTCGACCTTCGTGCCCAGCTGCAGCTTGAAGCCTGTCTTGATCGCCGTTACAGCGTTGTCTTCAGTTCGCACGATGCCCGGCAAGTTGAGCGTTGGGCTGACCGTGTTTATGAGATCGATCAGGGTATGCTCCGGGAACGTTCTAATAGGTGATCGACGCGATGAATCCTGCCATCCACGCTGAGCCTTTAGCAGCATCGCTTGAAAACATCGCGTGCGAGGCGTTTGAAGCCGCAACGGTGGCGGATAAGCTTGAACTGATGAAGCGGCTTGCCGATGCCTTGGTATCGAAGCCCATGCCTCAGAGAGCGTCGTCCCTTGCTTGGGCTGACTCGGTTCGCCGGCCTGCCTACCCGAGCTCGCTCGCGCTTGTGTCGCCGCAAAAGGTTGGCCGCAGACGACTTGGATCTACCAGGGGGCGCGCCGAACTCATTCATGCGATTGCCCACATCGAATGGCATGCGATTCACCTCGCACTTGACGCGGCGCTTCGATTTGAGGCGATGCCCGGGCAGTTCATGCTCGATTGGCTCGGTGTGGCTATCGACGAAACGCGTCATTTTGCGATGTTGGACCAGCATTTAAAGTTACGCTATCAGGCGAGCTACGGTGATTTCCCTGCCCATGGAGGCATGTGGGATATGGCAAGACAGACCGAGCACGATGTGGTTGCCAGAATGGCCCTCGTGCCGCGTGTTCTGGAGGCCCGGGGTCTTGATGTCACGCCCGCCATGATTGCGGGCCTAAAGCAGCATGGCGACCCTGATGCTGCTGCATGTTTGGCACTGATACTCGAGGAGGAAGTGCGTCATGTCTGGCTCGGCACTTACTGGTATCGCCAAGCTTGTACGCTCCAAGGTCTGGACCCTGAAGCGCATTTTTTTGATCTGCTGAAAACCTACCACATGTCAAGAAGCCGCGGACCAATGAATCTTCTGGCACGCCAGCAGGCAGGCTTTAGTGCTTTGGAACTCGATCGGTTAAGCTTGCAAGGCTTCAACTGATCGGCGAACACCGATGCCCCAACAATTGCCAACCTAATCCGCGAGCATGCTTTAAGGCTCAGAGCGCGTGCGAAGCGGGGCCGGGAAAAAATCAACAGGGGTCATCAACTGGTTGCGTTGATGCTCGAGCGCACCGAGCTTTGCGCTTTCTGCCAAATAGGCCTGCCATCCCGGATCTGCTTGCATGGCCGCGCGGCGGCGTGCCCGATCAGCCGCATCGTCATACATCCAAATATGCACATATTCGTTTGGATTGCCTGATTCGGTGATGAGATAAGCAAGCGGCATTCCCAAGTGCCGCGTCTGCACGGCCTTTCCCATTTGCTCATAAAGTGCCAAATGTTTTTTCAAAGTGCCCGGGCGGCAAACATAGGTGCGAAGGTCAAGCAACATGATGGTCAAATCTCCTGATGGTGAAGCGGCATGATGCGCGGGCGAAGCGCAGGCGAAGCGAGATGCGGCCCTATTGGTGTTCCAATTCAGCTGAAAAGACGCCGCTGATTCGGAAACAAGGTGGAAGTCGAAATCTTGCCCTATTTTATTCCCGGGGAAATCATGGGCTTTTCGCTTTTCTTGGCTTTAAGATGAGTTTCTTGTGCAAGGAGATCACGATGCCCCAATTAACCATGTTTAAGACGCTGCTGAGTTGTGTTGTCGGCCTGGGCTTTGGTACCGCTGCAGGCCTTGCACAGGCCTACCCGGATCGGCCTGTCAAACTGATCGTCCCCTGGGCGGCAGGGGGTGATACCGATAATATCTTTCGACCTTTTGCGCCAGGGCTTCAAAAGCACCTCGGCCAACCGGTGGTCATCGCCAATGTTGGTGGTGCATCTGGTACCAAAGGTGCGAAAGAGGCTAAGGAAGCGCCTGCTGACGGCTACACACTTTATGCCGTCCATGATTATATTCATTCTGCTTACTATACCGGTATTGGTGATGTAAAGTACACCGACTTTGAGCCCGTATGCATGATTTCGGCAACGCCATCGGTTCTTACCTCAAGCGCAAAGACGGCGTGGAAGGACTGGGCGGGCTTGCTGGCAGACGCAAAAGCGAGGCCGGGCGCGATCAGTGTGGGTGCAACCCTGGGATCAACCAGTCACTTCTTCCCGGCGATGGTTGAAAAGGCTGCCGGTATAAAATTTAAGTATGTGTCCTATGACGGTTTGGCCCCGCGTATGAACGCGATCCTAGGCGGACATATTGATCTCACCGATTCGAACATGACGCAAAAGGGGAAGGTAGAGGCCGGACAACTCCGCTTTATTGCGATTGCCAGTGAGAAGCGTAGCGCTGAAATGCCAAGCGTTCCGACACTCAAGGAGTTGGGCGTCAATGTGGTCTATGAAGTGAGTCGCGGACTTCTTGTTCCGAAGGGCACGCCTGCAGCAGTTATCGCAAAGCTTGAGTCAGCTTGCGCTGCGGCCACCAAGGAAGCGGCCTATGCGGACTCGATGAAGAAGCAGGCGACAGAGGTGAAATTCTTAAATCGATCGCAGTACGCAGCCTGGCTTAAGTCAACCGATGATGAGAACGCTCTCCTGGCCAAAGACCTTGGCTTGATGCGTCGCTAAATGCTTAAGGGATTCCCGGCCTTGAGCAGCGATGGATGGGCTGGGCTGAGTGTTTTTGTGTTCAGTGCAGTCCTTTTTTTTCTCACGATCGGTCTTCCCGATATGCCCCTGGTTCCGGTCGGTCCTGGGTTTTACCCCAGGATCGTGCTGGGCTTCACGGCCTTACTGGGGCTTTGGTTGCTGGTGGTGGACGCTCGGCGTGAGCGTCAGTCCCAAGAGGCGGCACAGCCTTTAACAACAAGGCTTTTGGGCTTTGCAGGGCATTACCAGAAGGTTGTCCTACATTTTTCCCTGTTTGCGGTCTACATTGCAGCCATGTCAGGGCTGGGCTTTCGAATCTCAACGCTTGCCTATGTGGCTGCATCAAGCTATTTGCTCGATCCGCCTCGCTCGCCAAAGGCTTGGCTGCGAATTGTCTTGCTCGCTCTCATCGCAGCCTTTGTGACGTTTTTTGTTTTTGAGCGCTATCTCGCTGTCCTGCTGCCCAGAGGCCGTTGGACATCGTTCTGAAATTGAGGTGCGTCATGGGGCGTCACCAACAACAACATGGAAAAGCATGTTTGAGCTGTTAGGCCAAGGCATGGTCACCTTGATGGATCTGAAGTACCTCATCCCGCTGGTGATCGGTACGCTTATCGGTGTTATCGGCGGCGCCTTGCCGGGGATTACCATCACCATGACCATCATCGTGGTCTTGCCCTTTACCTTCGGGCTTGAGCCCTTGCAGGGGCTCGCAGCAATGATCGGGGTCTATGTTGGCGGTGAAACCGGTGGCCTGATCACCTCATGTTTGCTGGGCATTCCAGGCAAGCCGTCCTCAGTGGCGACCATGTTTGATGGTTTTCCAATGAGTCGTCGCGGCGAACCGGGGCGCGCGGTGTGGCTGGGGGTTTACGCCTCCTTGATTGGGGGATTACTCGGTGCGATCGTGCTCGTTGCGAGTACTGGTCCGCTTGCCAGGCTTGCGCTTGAGTTCGGGCCTTGGGAGTATTTTTCACTCTTTGTACTTGCGCTTTCCATGGTTGCGGGGCTTGTTGAATCGTCCATGGTCAAGGGCTTAATCGCGGGTGGCTTAGGCCTGGTGGTCACGGTATTGGGTAATGATCCGGTGATGGGTAAGGAGAGGCTCACGCTGGGTATTTCAAGCCTCGAGGGCGGAATCCCGTTTCTTCCGGTGCTGATCGGGACTTTTGCATTCGCCCAGATCATGAGCGATATCGAAAAGCTTGGTTCGGAGCAGCAACTTCAAACCGCTGCGGCGCAAAAAGTCAACCTCGCGGTGAGCCATCTGAAGGTTTTATGGGAGATTATTTCCCGTCCCTTCGTCTTGTTGTGGGCCTCGTTCATCGGGCTTGTGGTGGGGGTTTTGCCTGCCATCGGCGGGAGCGCGGCAAACATGCTCGCCTATGATCAGGCGAAGAAGTTTTCGAAAAACCCCGAACAATTCGGCAAAGGGGCGCCCGAGGGCATCATTGCTTCAGAAGCTTCCAACAATGCTAATGTTGCCGGCTCTCTGGTCACCATTATGGCTTTTGGAATTCCCGGAGACGCTGTCACCGCGGTGATGCTCGGTGCGCTCACCATTCACGGTATTCAATCAGGCCCCTTGTTTGTAAGCCAGAATGGACCCTTGGCCTATGGCATGTTTGCCGCTTACATTCTTGCGCATCCGGTGGTTTTGATCATTCTGGCCGTCTTGATGCGTTGGATGATTCGCATCGTGACCGTGCCCAAGTCAGTCCTTTTCCCAATGGTTTTGGTGCTTTGTGTGATCGGTGCCTATGCGCTTGGCAACACCATGTCCTCAGTCTGGATTCTTCTGGTTTTTGGTGTGTTCGGTTATGCGATGGTCAAGCTCGGCTTTCCGCTCGCGCCATTTATTCTCGGCGTGATACTAGGTGATCAAATCGAAATCAATATGATCCGCGCCCTGATGACAGATCCCGATCCGCTGCAGTTTTTGCTGAGGCCGATTTCAGGTGCGCTGTTGCTGGCCGCCGTATGCTCGGTGGCTGCGGCAGTCTGGCAACACCTTCGTCAAAGGCGCCGAGGCCTGAATATCGATCAGCAGGCCGATGCGGATTTTTAAGCGCAAAAGCATGACAACATCAATCAGAAAAGGGGCAGTCGTCCATGAATAAGTCTAAACAAAAGGCTGCTGGCTCGAACAGCGCACAACTGGAAGTGGTTGATGCAAAAACTTTGAAGCTGTTACAAAGTTTTGATACGCCTACCATTTGTAACGCACTCGAAATCATTACACCTGAACGACGCCTTTTCGGCTACACCGTTGAGCCCTTGAATTGTATTTATCCAGCACTGCCGCCTATCGTCGGCTTTGCGAGAACTTGTACCATCCGATCTGCCGAACCATCCCAACGCAACGCCGCCGACGAAAGGGAAACCCGGGTTAGCTGGTATCGGTATGTTGATGAAGGCGGGCCGAAGCCGAGTATCGTGGTGATGCAGGATATTGATGGGGTGCGTGCGGGCTATGGTTCATTTTGGGGCGAAGTCAACTCGCATGTGCATCGTGGACTCGGTGCGCTCGGCGTCATCACAAACGGCTGCATTCGGGATGTACCGATGAATGCCAAAGGATTTCAAATGCTTGCCGGAAGCGTCAAACCAAGCCATGCCCATGTGCATGTGGTTGACATGGGACTTGCCGTGACTGTCTGCGGGATGTCGGTGCGGTCTGGCGACCTGATTCATGCTGATATGCACGGCGCCGTGGTCATTCCGCTGCATGCTGCAGGCGAGATTGCAAAGGCTGTCAAATTGCTGACGCAACGTGAGGCGGTGATTATCGGTGCCTCCAAACGAAAGGGCTTCAATTGGCAGGTGCTGCAGGAGGCGCTCAAGGAGGCGGCCGACATCCATTGACGGACCTCAAGCTTGCTTACACTGATTGCTGATTTAGGTATCCGCGATTTTCAGGCCTTTGTGATCGCGGTCATTGTTTTCCTTTTGGTGCCGGGTCCTGGAAACCTTGCGCTGATCACTTCAACCAGTCTTGCCGGCTTGTCGGGTGGGCTTGCGGCAACACTGGGTGTGATCGTAGGCGATCAATGCTTGATTGCGCTTGCGATGGCAGGAATGGCGGCCGTGCTGCTTGCCTATCCCGCCGCATTTCATGCCTTGCAATGGCTTGGCGCCGCGTACTTGATCTGGCTTGGTGCTTCCATGCTGTTTGCGCGTTCAGCCGCCAGGCCGATTATCGCGATCCGTCCCGGACGCTACTTCCGACAGGCTTGGTTGATCACGGTTTTTAATCCTAAAGCGATTGTTTTCTATATGGCTTTTTTTCCAATCTTTATTCAGTCAGACCGTTCGCGCGCCTGGATCGGTCTGGGGATTCTTGCATTCACGGTCGCTTGCCTGACCTTGATTTATGGCCTTTGCTTGTCCCTCATCGTCATTCGATTGGCGGACAAGTTCCGGCAGCAGGATAAATGGGTATGGATGCTAGAAAAATCAGCGGGCCTCATCATGATCGCTTTCGCGATTCGATTGGCACTTTCAAACAGCGCTTAGATTTTCAAACAGCGCTTAGGCGGCTTTTTTCCCCAGCGATGGCAGTCGAAGCGCAAGACCCATCGCAAGCAGATTGACTGCACCGGCAATCAGCACGGCGTGCCGGTAATTACCGCTTGCATCGTATAAGCCCGCAGCAATCACCGGCAGGCAAATCGCTGCCAGGCACCATCCGATATACAGTCGACTGGCAACCAGACCAAAGGCGCTTTGAGGCCAAGCCTGTGCGATGGCGCCTGCAGAGGCGCCTGAGATCAGTCCGTAACCCATCCCAATCATGGCAAGACCAGGCAGGGCGCTTTGGGCCGAAGGCCACAGGCTCAGTAACACCGCACCACACAGTGCCCAGAGTTGCGCGGCCGCCATCACATGGGGCAAAGCAAAGCGGTCGATCAACCAGCCACCACCGATCCTGGCTGCAGCGATGGCAGCCGTGATGAGCGTGGTTGCCCCTAAGGCGCTGCCTAAGCCCGCCCCGTAGGCCTGCATGATGCCTGCCGCCTGACTCATGACCATCAAGCCGGCTGAGGCTGCAAGCGTAAAAACTGCGCTAAGCCTCAGAAAAAGTGGCCATTGCGTCATGCGCTCGGGTGCCATGGCAGGATGTTTGTGCTGACGGCTTTGCTTCGCCGTATGACGAATCAAGAAGCTAGCGAATACTCCGCTGCATCCGATGACCGCGGCAAGCAAGCCGAGGGTTTGCCTTAAACCGATTGACTCAATCGACCAGCCCATCAGTGGCGCGCCGAACATTGCACCCAGGGGATATAGGCTCACCACATAGCCATTGATCAGGCCACGGTTGGGAAAATCAAACTGGTTGACGAGTTGTTGGACGCTGGTGAACACAATACCGCCGCCCAGGCCAAATAGAACGCTATAAGAAAAAATAAGACCGATTTTACTTTCTGCAACTGCCGTGAGCGCAAGGCCCGTCGCAGCAACAAGGCTTGCTGCAGTAATGAGGCGCGGGATCGACAAATGCCGGTAGAGGCTTGGAGCGATATTCATGCCGGCTGTGAGCACGATACTTGCCAAGCCAAACACCAGCGTCATGTCAGCGCGCTGCAGCGATAGCGCTGACTCCATGGGTTTGAGCAATACGCTAAAAGCGTAAATCGTCCCGAAGGGAAGATTGGCAAGACTTGCTGCAATGAGAAGTTGTTTGGATGCTGAGGTGCTCACTAATGTGCTTTCGGAACCTTGTGCGCTGCTCGGTTGCTCAAGTCTAGTTCAGAATCCGTAAAACATGATCAGAGCTTGTGCTTAAGGAGTCTGTAATGAGTCGTTATCAGTTTTTTGTTGCCATGGATGTGCAACCTGACAAAGAAGCCCTCTTCAACGAAGTCTATGATCTTGAACATGTGCCCGAACTGCTTAAAGTGCCCGGTGTGCTGCGGGTGGAACGTTCAAGGCTTATCGATGGTGAGGTCTTGATCGGCGGTCAGCGAAAAGCCCTGGCGACCGAGGGCGTGGCGCGTTATTTGGCGGTATACACCTTAAGCAGTCCGGATGTTATTCATTCTGAAGCGTGGGCGATCGCCGTTGAGAAGGGGCGCTGGCCCGAACAGGTGCGACCCTACACGTCGAACAGGCAGCATTTGCTGCGTGAACTCATTGCGCAGGCTGCTGCGCAGGTTTCGTAGAGGTTACCCGACGATGAGTTTTCCGATGACAGGCGAGTTCTTAACCTTGCATGAAATCATTCGCAAGGCAAGACAGCACCTTAACGAAAATCATTGGCAGTATATTGTTGGCGGCACGGAGTCGGAGGCGACGCTGCGACGCAATCGTTGGTCGATCGATCGCCTGGCCTTGCGACCAAGAGTGCTCCGCGATGTGAGCGATGTAGATCCCGGCATCGACTGGTTTGGAAAGCGCTTGAACTTGCCACTGATGTTTGCACCGGTGGGTGGTTTAGAACATTTCTGGGAAACAGGTCCGATTCCTGTTGTGCAGGCGGCAGGCGAGTTTGGCGTGGCACATATGCTTAGCTCGGTCTGTGTTTGCGATCTTGCGCAGCTTGCAGCCGCTTCGCCTGAGGCGTTGAAAATCTTCCAGCTGTATGTTCATGGTGATGCGCAGTGGGTTGATGAAATCGCCGATCGCGTGATCGGACTCGGGTTTAGCCAGTTTTGTTTGACGGTGGATAGCGCCGTCTACAGTCGGCGCGAACGCGATCTGGCGCAACGTAATATAAGGCGGGCGAACGTACCGGGTCGTGAATGGCAGGCGAAATTGACCTGGCATGATGTCAAGCGCATTCGCCAGCGCCTGAAGCTGCCTTTGATGCTGAAAGGTATCGCGACTGCAGAGGATGCCAGGATTGCACTTGATCACGGTATTGATGTGATTTATGTATCGAACCACGGGGGCAGGCAACTCGATCAAGGACAAGGTGCCATGGAGGTCCTGCCAGAGATTGTGGCGGCCGTGGATGGTAAGTCGAAGATCATCGTCGATGGTGGCTTTTGCCGGGGTACCGATGTGGTGAAGGCCATTGCTGCAGGTGCCGATATGGTGGCGATGGGCCGCATGCAATGTATTGCGCTTGCCGCAGGTGGTAAGCCTGCTTTGTTGCGACTGCTTGAGCTTTTGGACGCGGAAATTCGCATCGCGATGGCGCTCTGTGGTGTGAGCAGGCTCGACGCACTGGATCCGAGTTACTTATGCCTCAGTGAGCCTCTTCTCGCGCAGCATACCTGGGGAGCCTTTCCTTTGCTCGATGAAAGCCTAGCTTTTCAGCGCAAGTTTTAGCTCTCGCTTCAGCAGCTTGCCATTGGCATTACGCGGCAGGGCTTGTGGGTAAAAGTGAATCGATTCCGGAACTTTGTAGTCGGCAAGATGCGTTTTGCAATGGGCAGTGATCGCAGCGAATGTTTCGGTTCGCGCCTGCTGATCTGCTTGCGGCAGATCGGGAGCATAAACCACGGCGTGAACGCGCTCGCCTAAAACCGGGCAAGGAGCTGAAATGACAGCAGCTTCGAGAATACCGCTATAAGCCACAAGACAGTTTTCAACCTCGACTGAGAAAATTTTATAACCACCTCGGTTGATCATGTCCTTCAAGCGATCGTGTACATAAACAAAACCTTCGCGATCGATGGCGCCGAGGTCACCCGAGTGCCAGAAGCCTTCGGTGAAGTTTGCAGCGTTGGCCTGAGGATTATCCCAGTAGCCAGGAATCACCATCGGGCCGCGTATCCACAACTCACCACTTTCACCGCTGGGAAGCTCTTCTCCCGCTTCGTTCATCACGCGAACTTCGGCGCAAGGCAGTACCAGACCGACCGAGTCGGCATGCTCACGGGTGTAGCGGGCTGGCATGATGGTGGTCGGGGAGCAGGTTTCAGTCGCGCCGTAGGCATTCATCAACTGCAATCCTGGCAGTCTGCGGGCAAGCTCGTCGATGGTCGACACCGGCATCGGTGCGCCACCGTAGCCGCCAATCCGCCATCTGCTCAGGTCAAGCCGATCAAAAGCCTCATCCATCAAACAGAGCTTATACATTGCAGGGACCAGGATGCTGTACTCGGCCTGCTCCTCAGCGGCCAATTGCAGATAATCGGCCGCTTTGAACTGACTCATGATGATGCTTGTTCCGGCGCAAGCGATAACGCTCGCCAGGTTGGCAATCAAACCGGTCACATGACTTGCGGGCACTGCAAGTATTGAACGCAGACCATCGCGAAGCGGCATGCAATGCTGAAAATGCATGACCGAGTGAACAATGTTCAAATGACTCAGCATGGCCCCTTTGGGATACCCTGTGGTGCCTGAGGTATAGAGGATGAAGGCGCATGATTCCTCGTGGACATCAACCACCGGCAGGTCAATTTCACCCCTCTCATGGGCGATGTCCTGAAGCCGAAACGCTGCGCATGCATCGTCGGTCAACCCGTGCAAGAAATTGAATTCATGCTGGCATGGTGCGTTCGCGAAATGATTTCGAATTCCTTCAAGTGTCTCCGGCAGTGCAGCATCGATGATGGCAGCCTTTGCGCTGCACTGTTTAATCATATAAACCAATCCCGGGGCTTGCTCACGAATGCTGACCGGGACTGCAATCGCCGCGATGCGCTGCAGCGCAAGCATGATCACGACGAACTCAATGCGGTTTGCAATTTGCATGACGACCCGATCGCCTTGCTGAATGCCGATAGCTTGAAAGCCTCTTGCTGCGCGGATCACAAGTCCTCGCAGTTCGTGATAGCTGAGGCGATGCCTGCCGTGCACAAGCGCTTCGCGAAGAGGGTATAGCAGGCAGGCGCGTTCAAAAAGCGCATCGAGCGAGGGCGCGCGCTCGCTGAAACAATTCACCACGCGATCACCGAAATGAGCTTCGGGATCAATAGAAGGCAGGTTTTCAATCTTCCAGCGCTTGGGTTCGATGGTTCGGCTGTCTTGGCTCATGAACTTGGTGCGTTATGCATGTTTCTGGTGAGTTAGATACTAAGTTCGGGCGAATAGGCTTTTAAAAGAAACAGCAAATTGCAATTTATGTACTTCCAGCCTATTCTCCAAAACGAAGTCGTCATCACCAAGTTTTGTTATTCACTATTTGCTATTAAAACGCATCAAGGAGCGAAGCGCTATGGATACTCAGCGTAGAGGTGTATTGAAAGGGGCGGCAGCCGTCAGCGCAGCAACTGTCGCAAGCACATTGGCAGCGCCAGCAATCGCGCAGTCCAACAGTAGAGTCCTGCGCTTCGTTCCGCAAGCCAATTTGGCGAACTTCGATCCCATCTGGGGCACACAGTACGTGGTTCGTAATGCTTCGCAACTGGTCTGGGATACGCTCTACGGGATTGACGATAAGTTACAGCCACAGCGGCAGATGATCGAGTCCGAGGAGGTTTCCAGGGATGGCTTAACTTGGACCTTCAAGCTGAGGCCCGGTATGAAGTTTCACGACGGCACGCCCGTGCGCGCGGCAGATTGTGTTGCGTCAATTAGCCGATGGAGTAACCGCGATGCCATGGGTTTAATGCTTAAAGCGATCCAAAAAGAACTCGTGGCCATCAACGACAGCAGCTTCCGGTGGGTGCTTTCAAAACCCTATCCCAAAATGCTATATGCCCTAGGCAAGGTCGGCACGCCGTGCTGTTTCATCATGCCGGAGCGGCTTGCGAAAACAGATCCGTTTAAACAAATTGAAGAATATATTGGCTCTGGTCCCATGCGTTTTGTACGCAATGAGTGGAAACCCGGTGCTGTCGCGGTTTTTGAACGGTATAAAGATTATGTTCCGCGCAATGAGCCGTCAAACTGGTTCTCGGGTGGTAAGGTCATTAGCTTTGATCGCATTGAATGGGTCATCATGCCCGATCCAGCCACGGCCTCGGCCGCGTTACAAAGCGGCGAAGTTGATTGGTGGGAAAGTCCTGTGTCGGACTTGGTGCCTGTGCTCCGTCGTAATAAAAATATCAGGGTTGATATCGCCGATCCGCTCGGCAATATTGGCGCTTTCCGACTCAATCATATGCACCCGCCGTTTAATGATGTGAGGATCCGTCGCGCGGTGCAAATGGTGCTGAATCAGGAAGACTACATGCGGGCGGTTGTTGGCTCAGACGAAAAACTGTGGAGACGTCTTCCGAGCTTCTTCACCCCCGGGACGCCGCTTTACACCGAATCGGGTGGTGATATTTTGAAAGGACCTCGTAACTACGATGCTGCAAAGAAGTTACTCGCAGAGGCTGGCTACAAAGGCCAACCGGTCACCTGTTTGGTGGCTCAGGACAATCCCTTTGTGAAACCCATGGGTGAAATCACAGCGGATATTCTGAAGCGCCTCGGTATGACGGTTGACTTTGTCGCGACCGATTGGGGTACGGTGGGCCAACGCCGGGCCTCGAAGAGTGAGCCAGGCAAGGGTGGGTGGGGGATGTTCCATACATGGCACGCGGGCGCCGACCATGTGAATCCGGCAGCTGCGATTGCCTTGAGGGCGAATGGCGAAAAGGCATGGTTTGGTTGGCCGGATGTTGCCTCGGTCGAAAAAGAGATCGAGGCATGGTACGGCGCCAAGAACCTCGAGGAAGAAAAGACCGTCATTGCCCGCTTAAACAAGGAGGCCATGGACAATGTTGTCTTCATTCCGACCGGTTTCTTCTACACCTACCAAGCTTGGCGGAGCAATGTTTCTGGCATTGTGGGCGGTCCTTTGCCATGGTTCTCCGGGGTAAAAAAGACCTGATGAATCGCTCGCTTTCTTGATAAAAATCCAAGCCTGATCCTTTACGGGCTTGGGCGACAGACTGCAAATGTTTTCCTATTTCATTCGCCGCGTATTGGCAACAATTCCCGTGATGGCTGTTGTTGCGCTTTTTGTCTTCAGTCTCCTATACATCGCGCCGGGCGACCCCGCGGCGGTGATCGCAGGTGATCAGGCCAGTCCGGAGGATATTGAGAAGATTCGCAAGAGTCTCGGTCTTGACCGACCCTTCTTGCTGCGATTTACCGAATGGGCATGGTCTCTACTACAGGGAGACCTCGGAACCTCAATGTTTACAGGCATGAGAGTGACCGAATTGATTGGCCAACGTATCGAGCCCACATTGTCCCTGATGTTTGTGACCCTGGTCTTTGCAATCGTGGTTGCGGTGCCTGCGGGCGTTTTGGCCGCTTGGAAAGTCGGTACATGGATTGATCGATCCATCATGGGGTTTTGTGTGCTTGGCTTTTCTGTTCCTGTGTTCGTGGTCGGGTATTTACTGTCCTATTTTTTTGCACTTGAGCGGGATTGGTTTCCGGTGCAGGGCTATACCGCGATGAAACAAGGGTTTTGGCCCTGGCTGGAAAATCTAGTGCTTCCCGGTATCGCCTTAGGCTTTGTTTACATTGCCTTGATCGCAAGAATCACCAGGGCGACGATGCTTGAGGTGCTTTCGCAGGACTATATCCGAACCGCAAAAGCGAAGGGGATGAGCACGTCAGGGATTTTGTTTTTGCATGCTTTAAAAAATGCATCAGTGCCAATCGTGACAGTGATAGGCATCGGCGTTGCCCTGCTGATTGGCGGTGCTGTGGTCACGGAAAGTGTTTTTGCGATCCCGGGTTTAGGTCGCCTTACGATCGATGCAATCGTGCGGCGCGATTATCCTGTGATTCAGGGTTTGGTGGTGATTTTTAGCTTTATTTATGTCCTGGTCAATTTGTTGATCGATTTGCTCTACACCGTGCTTGACCCGAGGATTCGATACTGATGCAGTCAAAACCTTTCGCCGATCAGCTCCCTGATCTGTTCGTACCGAAACCTGTATCAAAAGGATTTATCGCATTCGCCATTCGCCATCCGACCATGAGTTTCGGTGCGCTGTTGCTTGTTTTGATGTTGCTTATGGCATTGTTTGCTCCATGGCTTGGGACGATCGACCCGACTGAATTAGCGCCGGTAAAGCGTACGCGTGAGCCTTCGGCCGAGCATTGGTTTGGCACTGATGCGGTGGGTAGAGATATTTATTCACGCGTGCTCTACGGTGCACGCGTGTCGCTATTGGTTGGCTTTTCAGTCGCTGTGCTTGCCTCGCTTGCCGGATTGATCATTGGTTTGCTTTCTGGATTCTTACGCAAAGTTGACGGGGTTTTGATGCGGGTGATGGATGGGATGATGTCGATCCCACCGGTATTGCTTGCCATTGCCTTGATGGCCCTCACCAGAGCCAGTGTTGAAAATGTGATTATGGCGATTACCCTTGCCGAAATCCCCAGGGTTTCCCGCCTGGTCAGGGGCGTTGTCCTTAGCCTGCGCGAGCAACCTTATGTGGATGCTGCCGTGACTGCGGGCACATCAACACTTACGATCATTGTTAAGCACATTTTGCCCAACACACTTGCGCCTCTGACGGTTCAGGCAACTTATATTTGCGCATCTGCAATGATCACCGAGTCGATTCTTTCGTTTATAGGCGCAGGCACACCGCCCATCATTCCCTCATGGGGCAACATCATGGCTGACGGACGAACGCTTTTTCAGGTTAAGGCCTACATTATCTTTTTCCCTGCCGTTTTTTTATCAATAACGGTTTTGGCGGTCAATCTGCTAGGCGACGGTCTGCGCGATGCGCTCGATCCGCGAAAAGCAAAGATTTCTTGAGTCCCTTGGTATGCCATTACTTGAAGTGAAGTCCTTGCAGACGCATTTCCGAACCCCGGATGGGGTTAACAGAGCTGTCGATGGCGTGAGTTTCGCAGTGGAAGAAGGCGAGACGCTTGCTATCGTCGGGGAATCGGGATGCGGGAAGTCTGTGACTGCCATGTCCATTCTTCGCTTGATTTCGGAGCCGCCAGGAAGATTGGCGGGGGAGGTTATTTTTGACGGTCGGGATCTTTTGAAGCTCAACGAAAAACAGATGCGCGATATTCGAGGCAATGCGATATCGATGATTTTCCAAGAGCCGATGACAAGCCTTAATCCCGTTCTTACGATCGGCAGACAACTGCGTGAAACGCTCCTTTTGCATCAGGACATCAGTAGGTCCAAGGCCGATGCTCGGGGCATCGAGATGCTGGAACTGGTTGGGATTCCCGAAGCAATGCGTCGGATGAGGGAGTACCCTCATCAGCTTTCGGGGGGAATGCGGCAGCGTGTGATGATCGCCATGGCACTGGCTTGCAGTCCGCGTTTGTTGATTGCGGATGAACCGACAACTGCGCTTGATGTGACCATACAAGCACAGATTCTGGACTTGATGTCAGATCTAAAGCGCCGGGTTGGGGCCGCGATTATGTTGATCACCCACGATTTGGGCGTGGTCGCGGAAGTGGCTGAGCGCGTCATGGTGATGTATGCTGGCCGGAAAGTCGAAGAGGCGCCGGTCGCAGAACTCTTTGAGAAACCGCAACATCCCTACACCATAGGCTTACTTGGTGCCGTACCAAAGCTTGGATCGCCGCTCGATGTCGATGCCGCGCGTTTACAGGAAATACCGGGACTTGTGCCGAGCCTGAAGCAAAAGATCAGGGGCTGCGTTTTTGCAAGCCGCTGCTCGCGCGTTCAATCGCTTTGCGAGGAACATGCGCCGGCACTAAGGCCGATCCAAAGTGTGCATTGGGTGGCCTGTCATTTTCCCGGCGTCAATGCCTCCTGATGGCTTTCTGATCTCAAACGCCCAGCAAGCATCATGACGCCAAATGCCGAAACCAATCTAAATCAGCGATCGGGTTGTTGACATTGAAACCAGATACGCCATTGTTAGAGCTGCGTCGCCTCGAGAAGCGATTCCCGGTCAAGGCAGGTTTCTGGGTAAAGTCGAAGCAATTTGTGCATGCCGTTGACGGTGTGTCTCTTTCGGTCATGCGCGGGGAGACGCTTGCTCTAGTCGGTGAGTCAGGTTGCGGGAAGTCGACGGTTGGCCGTTCCATTCTTCGTCTGTTCGAGTTAAGTGGCGGCGAAGTGCTGCTCGATGGTGAGCGCATCGATCATTTGAGTGACGCAAAACTCCGTCCCTTGAGAAAGCGCATACAGGTCGTCTTTCAGGACCCGTTCTCAAGCCTCAACCCGCGATTAAAGGTTCGCGAAATCATCGCGGAGCCGATCCGCAATTTTTCGCTTGCCCACAGTGAGTCCGATCTGGATGCCCGGGTTGCAGGTTTGCTAGAAAAAGTCCGTCTGCCGCGGGACGCTGCGAGTCGTTGGCCCCATGAGTTTTCCGGTGGTCAAAGGCAGCGAATCGGTATTGCGAGGGCGCTTGCTGCAGAGCCGGATCTGATCATCTGCGATGAAGCGGTTTCGGCACTGGACGTGTCGGTAAAGGCGCAAATTGTTAATTTATTGCAAGATTTGCAAAAAGAGTTCGGGATGGCGCTTTTGTTCATCAGCCATGACCTTGCGATTGTTCAGCACATGACGCACCGCGTTGCGGTGATGTACCTGGGGCGCATCGTAGAGATTGCTGATCGAAAAACCTTGTTTGGCCGACCCTTACATCCCTACACCGAGGCGCTATTGTCGGCGGTACCGGTCCCAGATCCGAAACAGAAGGCACAACGTATTGTCTTGCAGGGTGATGTGCCAAGTCCAATCAACCGACCGTCGGGCTGCCACTTTCATACGCGTTGCCCCTTGGTTCAAGATCGGTGCCGAAGGGAGGTTCCGGTGTTGAACCCTCAAAGTGACGGGCGCTTGTTGGCTTGCCACTATCGGGGTGATCCAAGATGACGCGAATGCTTAGGGTTGCTGCTGCGCAACTTGGCCCAATCACACGAGTCGATGCAAAGGCCTCGGTCGTCAAAAGATTGATCGCCTTGATGCGGGAGGCTAAAGCGCTTGGGGCTCAGGTGGTTGCTTATCCCGAACTTGCGCTGACAAGTTTTTTCCCCCGTTGGTATTTTGAAGATCAAGCGCAGATCGATCAGTATTTTGAAACCGATATGCCATCAGCCGAGACGCAACCCTTGTTCGACGAGGCGAAACGGCTATCAATTGGCTTCCATCTTGGCTACGCCGAACTGGTGGAAATCGAGGGGAGAAAGCGTCGTTTCAACACGGCAATACTTGTTAATCAGCATGCGGAGATCGTCCATCGCTACAGGAAGATTCATTTGCCTGGGCATGAGCAACATGAGCCTTGGCGAGCGTTTCAACACCTTGAGAAGCGTTACTTTGAGGTTGGGAATTTAGGTTTCGGCGTCACGCAGGCCTATGGCGGCTTCATGGGCGTTTGCATTTGCAACGATCGCCGATGGCCTGAAAGCTACAGGATCATGGGTTTACAAGGCGTTGAAATGATTTTCATCGGCTATAACACGCCGGTTCATAATCCCCCTGCACCAGAGCACGATGCGCTTTCCAATTTTCATAATCGTCTTGTTATGCAGGCTGGTGCCTACCAGAATGCCTGCTGGGTGGTGGGGGTTGCAAAGGCAGGCGTGGAAGAGGGCGTGATGCAAATAGGTCAGTCGCAAATCATCGCGCCTTCAGGGGAGGTGGTGGCCCAGTGCTCAACGCTTGGTGATGAACTCTGCGTGGCGGTTTGCGATCTTGATTTATGCTTTTCTTACAAGCGAACCACCTTCAATTTTGAGAAGCATCGACAGCCTGAGCATTACAGCTTAATCGTGGAGCGACGGGGTGCGCAAACGCCTTGACCAAGGTCTGAAACGTAGCCTATTCATAACAGATTTAAAATCTATCCCGTTAATCTTGGTGTTCAATCGGCTTTGTGAGCCGCTCACAATGATGGGCAAGCCAACGATCTTGTCCGGGCGACGCGCTCAACAGCGCAGCAATCGGCAGCTTCTCGAGATCTTTGCATAAGGGTACGGTGAGTATGGGGCCTCCCAACGCCGTCCACCCGGCGATGTAGCTCGGGTCGCCGGTCCAATCAAGGCCCTTCGGTGCCGTTTGTGGTGTGGCAGGCATCAGAAAGACCTGGTGTGGTTTAAAGCGACCGAAGAATTTTTGCCGCATTTGCGCGATCGCCCTTCGCGCTTCGTCATAGTGTGCGGCTTTGATGGCCAGGCCCTCGTGAATGGCTGACCACAACTTTGGGCCAATGAGCGAAGACCCGTGCGCTCGAAGGTGGGCGAGGCTGTGGCCGCATTCATAAAGCATCGTGAGGCGTTGCTGAGCTACCAGTTTTTCAAAATCGATCGGTGATCGGAAGCGCTTGATGGCTATTTGGCTGGCTTTATAGGCCTCTACGGCAGTCTCGATGGCAGCCTGAATCGATGGCGCTGCCTGCGCAATCAATGGGTCCTCCACGACAAGAATTTCGGGAGATGCTGCTGAGATTGCTTCACTTGGCATGTAGCTTGGCGCCAGAGCACGATAAGCAAAGGCCGCATCCGCTGCGCGATAGGCCAATAGCCCTGGCGTGTCATAGTTCGGTGCCAGCGGCGTTATGCCGAAGTTAGGGAGACTTCCCGTGCTCGGCTTGAAGGCGCCGATGCCACAGTAAGCTGCGGGTCGATTGACCGATGCGACGGTTTGCGTGCCGATTGCGAGGGGCGCCATGCCAGCTGCGACAGCGGCTGCTGAGCCGGAACTTGAACCGCCAGGCGTATGATCAGGCGCATGGGGGTTTCTTGCGGGCGAGGGGTCTTGGAGTGCAAATTCCGTGGTGTGAGCTTTACCCAGCACCACACAGCCAAGTTGTCTAAGGGTCGCTACGATGCTTGCATCGGCGTTGACAGACTTTGCGTCCTTGCGCGATTTTGAGTTGGCGCGCGTCGGATAGCCGATGACATCAATGATGTCTTTGATCGCAACCGGAATCCCATGGAGTGGACCGCGGTCAAGACCCCCACGTAACTCATTGTCCCTTAGGGCAGCCTCTTGAAGCACTTGCTTTGGCTTAACCACGCGCCAAGCCTTGACCTGACGATCAATGGATTCAATACGTTCCAAATAATGCATCGCAAGCGATGTTGCGCTAAGCTCGCCTTTGCGCAGGGCTTTCGCCAAGCGCTTGAGTTCGCCAGGATCATGGACCAAATTCGTACTGCCGAGTTCATGCGATTTTTTCATGATGCTGGAAGCTCCCTTTCGATCAGCACACGTCATGCCAAGGATACGATCATGCCAGCAAGCCCAAAAGCACAGTCAACCATGTTCCGAAACGCATGGATCGTCGACGGCACTGGTGCGCGAGGCTTTAAGGGCGATCTCTTGGTACAAGGAGGTCTGATTGCTGCGATCGGCGACAGACTTGAGGAAAATGCCGAGCAGGAGCAGGATTGCGAAGGGAAGGTGCTTTGCCCGGGTTTTATTGATGTACACACCCATGACGACGCGATGGTGCTTTCATCGCCGGAGATGTTGCCCAAGATCAGCCAAGGTGTTACCACGGTGGTGGTCGGTAATTGCGGGATTTCACTCGCGCCATTGACAAGTAAACCCCCGGTTGCGCCCTTGACCCTACTTGACGAATCGTTGTATCGATTCCCCACCATCGCTGCCTATAGGGACGCTGTTAATCAGGCGATGCCATCGGTAAATGTTGCCGCATTGATCGGACACAGTGCATTGAGACTCGAGGTTCTCGACGATTGGCGTCGACCCGCTACCGAATTAGAACGGCTTCGTATGGGGGAAATGGTTCGCGAGGCAATGGATCATGGTGCTGTCGGTATGTCTTCCGGAACGTTCTATCAAACCGCTTATGCCGCTGATATTCTAGAACTGATACCCTTGGTTCGAGTGGTGGCCAGTGCCCGAGGTCTTTACGTAACCCATATGCGAACCGAGATGGACGATATTCTCGCGGCGATTGACGAGGTTGCGCTGACAGCCCGCCATGCAGGAGCACCACTGGTCATTTCTCATCACAAGTGTGCGGGTCGCCTCAATTGGGGGCGATCCATAGAGACGCTTACCTATATCGATGGGCTACATAAGCAGCAGTCGATCCACCTTGATGTCTATCCCTATGTTGCCGGCTCAACCATGCTTCGGCTCGACATGGTTGATGAGGAAACAGAGGTATTGATCACGAGCAGTGAACCGCACCCGGAGCTTGTTGGAGAGTCGCTTTCAAGCATCGCCGACGCCTGGAAAACCTCCCAGCGAGAAGCAGCAAAGCGATTGATGCCGGGAGGAGCATGCTACTTTCAAATGCATGAAGATGATGTTGTCCGAATTTTGCAGCATCCGCGCGCTATGGTGGGTTCTGACGGTATTCCCCATGATTCAAAACCGCATCCGCGCTTATGGGGAACTTTCCCCAGGGTACTCGGCGAGTATGTGCGCCACCGACGATGCCTAAGTCTTGAAGCTGCGATTCATAAAATGACAGGTCTTTCGGCCAAAACCTTCAAACTCGGTGATCGCGGCTTGATCAGGTTGGGTTTCGCTGCAGATTTAACAATCTTTGATCCTGAAACAATTGAGGATCTTGCGGACTTCCACGATCCGACACGACCTGCAAAAGGCATCGTCGCGGTATACCTTGCCGGGCGATTGGCCTATGACTTCAGAGGCCATGTCTTAAATCGATTTGGTCGCTTCATTGCTCGATCGAATCCCAGCTAAGCATTTTTGACTGTTTAGCAAAGCTTTCAGCCACTGTCAGTCCAGCGTTTGGCAAAGTTCAAGTAAGACGTCATAGAGTAATTGCAAACCTGCATCAATGTCCTCAGGCTGGCTGTGCTCGGCCGGGTTGTGGCTCAGGCCACCGATACTCGGTATAAAAACCATCGCGCTTGGACAAAGACCTGCCAGCATCTGGGCGTCGTGTCCCGCGCCCGAAACAATTCGCTGATGACGGTATCCCCGCGCATTGGCATGGCCTTCTATTTTTTTTATCAGACTAGGTTCGAACTGAACGGGCTCAAATCTTGCGAGCTTACTTTGTCGAATCTCAACCGATTCTTCCCGGGCGATGATCTCGATCGCTTTTGCCAAGCTTTGCTCAGCCTTTTGCAGCAGCGCCTCTTCGCGGTTTCTCAAATCGACACTCAAGATCGCTTCGCGTGCAATGACATTAATGAGGTTGGGTTTAAGTTCGATGCGGCCAACTGTTCCGCGTTGCGAGTCACCCATCTGCATACAAAGACTTCGCAGCTCACAAGTGATGCGCGCCGCAACATAGGCTGCGTCTCGACGCATGTCCATGGGCGTGGTACCCGCATGATTTGATTGTCCGATGATCTCCAGGCGTTGCCATGATATGCCTTGAACCGCTTCAACCACACCGATTTGGGATCCGGCACGTTCCAGAACAGGACCTTGCTCGATGTGAAGCTCGATGAAGGCTTTGGGCTTGATATGACCGGGCATAAAGTTTCCCGCATAGCCGATGCGGACCAGTTCTTCGCCGAGCACATGGCCATCGATGCCTTGGATTCGAAGCGCTTCGTCGAGCGACATACCCTGCGCGAATACAAGCGAACCAAGCATGTCAGGCGAGAACCGGGCACCTTCTTCGTTGGTAAACGCACACACGACCAGCGATCGTAAGGCTTTGATTCCGGCTTCCTTCATGCATCGAATCACCTCAAGGCCCGCTAGAACCCCAAGGCAGCCATCGTAGCGCCCACCTGTTCGCACCGTATCAATATGAGATCCGGTCATGACCGGATCAAGATCGGGCGACATGCCCTCATAAATGCCAAAGATATTACCGATTTTATCGATCTGGATGACCAGCTTTAAGCTTTCCATGGCCTTAATGAGCCAGTCCCGACCCAATCGGTCACTGTCGGTTAAGGCAAGACGATTACAAGCGCCGTCGTCTTGTAAACCGATTTGAGCGAGCGCTTCAATCTGTTCCAAAAGATAATCTGTTCGTGGTGTTGGTGCGGCTTCGACGATTGACTGATAAATCTGCGGATCCGTCATTCCTTCGCTTCCAATAATTAGAACGCGAGCCTTGGCGTCAAGACCGAGCACTTGAGCAAGATGAGGCGTTGCTTTGCACGCCTGCAAAAGTGCAAGCCCGGCAGCGCCTGTTTCGCCTGAAGTCACGCTGGGGTCCTCGTCCTCACCCCGCTGGAGCGATCGCATGGCTTCACGGACATCATCCTCGCAAACGACGCAGGCATCATCAGCACCCCGCCTTAATATCTGCCAGGCAATCGGTGAAACCTCACCGCATGCAAGGCCTGCCATGATGGTTTGTAGCGGGCCCGCTACGGCAACCGGATGACCGCTTGCAATCGATTGAAAAAAGCAATCGGCGAGCATCGGCTCGACAAGAACGAATCGCGGGCGCCTTGGCCCCCAGTGATGCCAAAAGTACGCACAAACAGAAGCGGCAAGTGCCCCTACACCGGTTTGGACAATCACATGAGTGGGCGGCTGCAGCAATTGATCGCAGATTTCCTGCGCCATCAGGCCATAGCCGTGCATCACCTTGGATGGTATATCGATATAATGATCATAGCTCGTATCGGAAACGACGAACCAATGGTTCTCATCAGAGTGACGCTGCGCTTCTCGCACTGAATCGTCATAATTGCCTTCAACTCGGCAAACGCGAGCTCCAAAGGCCTCGATGGCCTCGCAGCGCGCTCGGCTTACGGTGGCGTGCACAAAGATCACACATGCGGCGCCGAAAAGATGCGCGCCCCAGGCCACCGATCGCCCATGGTTACCATCGGTCGCGCAACAAACCGTGATTGCTTTTGCCGCCTGCCTAACATTTTGATCGCTCCACAATAAAGAGCCATCTTGGAGTTCAAGCTTATCGCAAAGCAAGGCGTAAACGGCGTAGGCGCCGCCGAGCGCTTTAAAGCTGCCAAGCCCGAAACGACCCGATTCATCTTTAAAAAAGACTTCACGCAATCCCAATCGCTTTGCCTGTCCCTGAAGTATTCGCAAGGGGGTCGGCGCATACCCAGGCCATTGTTGAATTGTTGCTGCTGCGCGTGCAAATCCTGCTGGGTTGATATGTTCGTCAGGCAAATTGCCGCCCACATGCCGGTTGGCAACCCATCCCGCCCTTGGGCTCCTAAAGTGTTGGGCTGCGTGCCGCGGCGTATTCATAGCGAGGGCTGGGAACAGCGAATGACTAACAACAACTAATCAAGTTTGATGCCAAGTTTTGCGGCGATATCAATCCATACCGCGCTTTCCTCTTTCCACCGTTTACGGCTTTCTTCAAGCGGGGTGGGTTTATTGGGAATTGCGAAGGCATCACGGATGGCCGTCATACGAGCTGTTTCTGACGCTTCCTGAATCGCCTCTGCCATCTTGATCACAATATCCTGCGGTGTGGCTGCCGGTGCCACAAAGGGAATCCAGCCCTCAAGCCCATAAACGGGCGCTGAAAAGCCCTGTTCAAGAAAAGTAGGAAGTTGGGGCAATTTTGGGCAGCGAAGATTACCGATTGCAGCGATGGCACGAATGCTTCCCTTGCCAAGATAATTGTTGATGCCTAAAAAACTGCCCATGGCCGCTTGAACCTGGCCGGTGCTGGCATCAACCCACATTGGCGTTTCACCGCGGTAGTGAACCGGGGTGAGCTTGGCAGCTGCACGATCGTTTAAATCCTGAATGACCATGTGCGGCCAGGATCCGGCGCCATAAGTGCCGTAAGCAGACGGTTTGTTGCGGCTTAGCTCAATGAATTCGCGAACATCTTTAACGCCAAGCGACGACGGTACGCCCATGATCAAAGCGCCGCTCGGGAAAAGTGACACAGGCGTGAAGTCTCGTTCACCTTGATAGGGCATCTTGCTGTAAAGCACCTTGGCATGCCACATCGGTGTGGAGGTTGTGATCAAAAAAGTGTAGCCATCGGCTGTTGCTTTGGCTACGGCATCAGCACCAATCAGGCCTCCAGCGCCTGGGCGATTTTCGACCATAAACGACTGACCGAACTTCTTCGAAAAAAATTCGGCATAAGCTCTGGCATAGGAGTCGGTGAGTCCCCCTGGAGGAAAGTTACAAACAATTTTTACGGCTTGCTTGCTTGGCCAGGATGCTTGGGCAAAAACCATGGGGCTCAAGGCTGCGCTCGCAAGGGCACATCCCTGAGATAAAGTCTGTTTTAAGAGTGCCCGGCGTCGGGTAAAGTCTTGATCCTGCATCTGAGTCTCCCCATGGTTGGATGTTTCATTTTTCATTCGCAATCCTGCCTCGAGTTTAACCAATGTTTACAACAACAGTTGACGGTCTGCCCTCCCGATCCTTTGACGCGGATCGTCAAGGACCGCTTTCGGATATTCGAGTGCTTGACCTCTCCCGATTGGTCGCAGGCAATATGCTGAGCCATGTGCTTGCCGATTTTGGTGCTGATGTGATTAAGGTGGAACACCCGGATGGGGGCGATGACCTGCGTCAATGGCGTGAACAAGGGCACGCGCTTCACTGGAAGCTTTATGGTCGCAATAAGCGATCCTGGGCGCTCGATTTACGCCATGGGCCAGACCTTGGACGGCTCCTTCAGATGATCCCTCACTGCCAGGTTTTGATCGAAAACTTCGTGCCCGGGGGACTCGAAAAGTTCGGATTGGCGCCGGAACGGCTCTGGTCGTTGAATCCGGCCTTGGTTCTTGCGAGGATCTCAGGTTGGGGTCAGGATGGACCTTACTCGAATCGTCCTGGCTTTGGTACCTTGGTTGAAGCGATGTCAGGCTTTGCCTACCTGAATGGTTTTCCTGATCGACCGCCTTCGCTGCCGCCGCTTGCCCTTGCTGACATGGTGGCAGGACTCTACGGCGCTTCGGCGGTGCAAACGGCGCTTCGTGTTGCTGAAAAGACGGGCAGGGGACAGTGTGTTGACTTGTCGCTCTTTGAGCCGATTTTATCGGTGATTGCTACGGAGGCCGCTAAGTCAGCCCTGACAGGCGAGGCAACACTTCGAGCGGGCAATCAATCGAGTCATACCGCCCCGCGTAATGTTTATCTCTGCGCTGACGGTCGCTATCTTGCGCTTTCCGGGTCGATGCAATCAATGGCGATGCGGCTATTTGACGCGATCGGTCGTTCGGATTTAAAGAAGGATCCACGATTTATGACGAACGACGCGCGTGTCGAACATCGTGATGAACTCGACAAGATTCTTGCAAGCTTTATCGTTTCTAAAACGCTCAAGGAGAACCTTGCGCGCTTTGAGGAGGCTAGGGTGACGGCAGGTCCAGTATGTTCAGTGCTTGATCTGCTTGATCATCCTTATGTGAAAGGCCGCGAAAGTCTCGTGCGTGTTCCCGATGCGGCGCTCGGTGAGGTGGTGATGCATAACGTCGTACCCAGGCTTTCTGCGACCCCGGGGGAGTTGCGCAGGCCCGCACCAGCAGTCGGTGAGCACAATCAAGACATCGAACAGTGGCTTGACAAGCTCGCCGCGAAGCAGGACGCATGATGGTAGCTTTGTTTTCGTGAAGGGGCAGTTCGATGAATACTGTACATGCAGACTTGCCAATCTGGCGTTCTATTTTATTCGTGCCAGCCACCAGTGCGCGCTTTATTGAGAGCGCTGTGAGGCAAGCAGCAGACGCGCTGCAAATCGATCTCGAAGACAGTGTTTCGCCCCA
>Ga0214917_10000153_pt1 | contig 82875 bp, 81 predicted proteins | sample LL_1208_BB_MetaG_FD_177983 | JGI IMG/M metagenome (GOLD analysis project Ga0214917, IMG submission 177983) | Freshwater microbial communities from Lake Lanier, Atlanta, Georgia, United States - LL_1208_BB | ecosystem: Environmental > Aquatic > Freshwater > Lake | place: USA: Georgia | collected... | reverse complement strand
CGCGATTCGTAAAATTTCATTCGAGGGCTTGTCGCTTTTCGATTGCGGGACTGAGTTTTTTGTAATGGGTATATGGATGATTGCTATTTATTTTTTGACTAGTCGCTTAATCCGTTGGGAATAATGTCGTGGTATGAAAAGAGTGTTTTTTTTAGTGATTGGAAGCTTTGTTTTCTTCGCATTGTTGATAGTGTTAGTCTCATTTGCTTTCCCTTCACATGCTCGTATTTCTCGTGCCATTGATTTGCAAGTGTCTAGCAAGCAGGCTCGTGTCACCTTGGGTGAACCAACTATTTTGTCTGAAGTTTTTGATGGCAGTTTTTTACCTGCCTCGCAAACTATTACAGACAGTACATTTCATGCGGAAGGAAATAAGGCCGCAGCCATTCAAATGGAAACTGGCTGGCAATTAATTGATGGGCGTTCAGAAACCTCCACGCTGCAATGGTATATTGATTTTTATTTCGACTGGTATCCCTGGGAGAAGTTTGCTAGCTTGCTTGTTGAGGCAAGATATGGCAGTGTATTAGAAAAAAAGTTACTAGAGCTCAAAACGCGTATTGAGACTGCTCATTGAGTGTTTGATTTTTCAATGACTGCATCTTGTGTGTCTCGAAGCAATTTTAGATTGCGTTGGATGCCACTGAATTTTGTTCTTTGCAGTGGCGAATTGGCAAATATTTTTTTGAATGATTCCTCAGTCATTTCTTCCCACTCGGTTGCTTTCATTGTAAATAACACAGGTGTTACTTCTAAGGCAGCGGTGGAGTGAGGTTTACTAAAGCGATTCCAAGGGCAAACATCTTGACAGGTATCACATCCAAATAACCAACCATCCAGCTGACCTTTTTTTAATTCGGGGCTAAGATGACTCTTCAGTTCAATGGTGTAATACGAAATGCATTTGCTCGCGTCAATTACTTTATCTGGTAGAATTGCATCTGTTGGACAGGCCTCAATGCAACGTGTACAGGTACCACAAAAGTCTTTTGCAAAAGGGTCGTCATATTCGAGTGAAAGATCTGTGATTAGTGTGGCGATAAAAAAAAATGATCCGGCGTTTTTGTGAATAAGATTTCCATTTTTGCCTACCCATCCTAAACCAGCTAATTGTGCCCAACTTCTTTCGAGCACAGGTGCAGAATCGACAAAACCTCTTCCTTGCACTTCTCCAATTGTTTCGCGGATTCGGTTAAGGAAAGTGTTAAGTTTTTCTCTGATTATAGTATGGTAGTCCTGTCCGTAGGCGTATTTTGCGATTTTTGGTTGGTTAGGATCCATGACTTGGCTGGGGTAGTAATTCAGCAGTAATGTAATCACAGAACGAGCTCCAGGAACCAATTTGGTGGGGTCTATTCGCAGATCAAAATGATTTTCCATGTACTGCATGTGACCTTGGTATCCTTTTGAGAGCCAATTGTGTAATCTGCGCTCGTCTTCTTCAAGTTTTTTTGCAGCTGCAATGCCACAATAGTCGAAGCCAAGCTCGTGGGCCAAGGTTTTTACAAATTGGGTATGTTCGGCAGATGTCAAGCAGTAGTTTTAACTAACTGAGAAATTTTTGAATACTGCAAGAATAGCAGAAATGCAGACTGTTTTCTGACTTTCATGCAGTATTTCTTTGAGATACGTGACAAAGTTACTCTTTAGTGCGCTATCAGTATGACCTGAATGATTTTTGATGAGGTATGATTGTCCGTCATTATTAAACGGAAGGGCATAACAGTATATTTAACTTTAAAGCAAAGGACATGAACCTGAATAACTTTACCATAAAGGCTGCAGAGATTATCCAACAGGCGCAGCAATTGGCTTTCAATGGAAAATCTGCCTCTATTGAGCCTGTTCATATTTTAAAAGCGCTAATCGAAGCGGCTGATACACCCGTTGATTACTTGCTTAAGAAAAATAATGTGAGTGTGAATATTGTTTCATCCAAACTGGATGAGCTTCTTTCAAAAATTTCACCTTTTAGTGGAGAGCCTGCCCAGCAAATTAGTCGAGAGGCAAACTCAGTTATTTTAAGAGCTGGTGCAGCTATAAAGCTATTCAAAGACGAATTTGTTACTCCAGAGCACTTGTTGTTGGCGCTGGTACAAGGTGATGATTCGGCTGGTAAACTTTTAAAGAACGCTGGTCTTACGGAGAACGGATTAATTGCTGCTGTTAAGGAATTAAGAAAAGGAGAAAAAGTAACATCTTCAACCCAGTCTCAGCAGTACAATGCGTTGTCTAAATATTCCAAAGATCTTAATGAACTGGCTCGCCAAGGAAAATTGGATCCTGTGATTGGGAGAGATGAGGAGATTAGAAGGACCTTGCATATTCTCTCAAGACGAACAAAAAATAATCCCATTTTAGTAGGAGAGCCAGGAGTTGGAAAAACTGCGATTGCCGAGGGGATTGCTCACCGTATTGTAAATGGCGACGTACCTGAAAATTTAAAGTCAAAGCGAATTTATGCCTTAGACATGGGGTTGTTGATTGCAGGCGCAAAGTACAAGGGAGAATTTGAGGAACGATTAAAAGCGGTTGTAAAAGAGGTAGCAGATTCTGAAGGTGAAATCATTTTGTTTATCGATGAAATACACACGCTAGTTGGAGCCGGCGGAGGTGAGGGAGCAATGGATGCTGCAAATATTCTTAAACCTGCGCTATCGCGTGGTGAATTGCGTGCGGTTGGGGCTACCACATTAAATGAGTTTCAAAAGTATTTTGAAAAGGATAAGGCACTAGAGCGTCGTTTTCAAAAAGTGATGATTGAAGAACCCTCGCTGGAGGATGCCATTTCAATTTTAAGAGGGTTGAAAGATCGTTATGAAACGCACCACCATGTTCGCATAAAAGATGAGGCAATCATTGCGGCCGTTGAGCTTTCGCAACGTTACATTACTGATCGGTTTTTGCCAGATAAAGCCATAGATCTGATTGATGAAAGTGCTGCCAAGTTGAGATTGGAAATGAACTCGATGCCCGAAGAACTGGATACTTTAGAGAGACAAATCCGTCAGCTGGAAATTGAAAGAGAAGCAATCAAGCGAGAAAATGATGAGCTAAAATTAAAAGAACTGAATACCGAGATTGCGAATGTTGCGGTACAAAGAGATACGTTGAAAGCAAAATGGGTGGCAGAAAAAGAGGTGGTAGACCAACTGCAAAAAGCCAAACTCACTGTGGAGCAGTTGAAGCAAGAAGCAGAGCGCGCCGAACGAGAAGGTAATTATGGAAGGGTGGCAGAGATTCGTTATGGCAAAATAAAAGAACAGGAAAATTTGATAACAAGTCTAAGTGATCAGTTGTCTCATGATACAGAAAAGCGACTCTTAAAAGAAGAGGTAGATGCTGAGGATATCGCTGAAGCTGTTGCAAAAGCTACAGGCATTCCGGTTGCTAAAATGATGCAAAGTGAAAAAGATCGTCTCTTGAATCTGGAAGATCAATTACACCAGCGTGTAGTAGGGCAGGACGAAGCGATTATAGCAGTTTCAGATGCCATTAGAAGAAGCCGAGCAGGACTTCAGGATCCTAAACGTCCCATTGGATCATTTATATTTTTAGGCACCACGGGTGTTGGTAAAACAGAATTAGCTCGTTCACTTGCCGATTTTTTATTTGACGACGAATCCATGATGACGAGAATTGATATGAGTGAGTATCAAGAAAAACACTCTGTCAGCAGATTAGTGGGGGCGCCTCCTGGTTATGTGGGTTATGAAGAGGGAGGGCAATTGACAGAGGCGGTTCGTCGAAAGCCTTACAGTGTTGTTTTATTGGATGAAATTGAAAAAGCACACCCTGATGTATGGAATGTTTTATTACAGGTATTAGATGATGGTCGCTTGACCGATAATAAAGGTCGAGTGGTGAATTTTAAAAACACCATCATTATTATGACAAGTAATTTAGGAAGTGAGTTGATCATGGATGCATTCGAGGGGGTATCAGAAAAAAATGTACAGTCAGCCTCTGAAAAAGCAAAGGCGCAAGTAATGCAGTTATTGCGTCAAACTATTCGTCCTGAGTTTTTAAACCGGGTAGATGAAATAATCTTATTCCACCCTCTACTTTCAAAAGACATTGTAGGCGTGTTAAAAATTCAATTGAATATTTTGAAAGAGCTATTAGCAACTACTGGAATTGAATTGAGATTTACGGAGTATGCGTTGAAATACCTCGCAGAAAATGGGTATGATCCACAATTAGGGGCTCGTCCATTAAAGCGACTTTTGCAAAAAGAAATTGTCAATACGCTCAGTAAAAAAATACTTGGTGGTGAAATAGACAAATCAAAACCTGTGCTTGTGGATGTTTTTGATAACACTGTTGTTTTTCGAAATGAAGCAATTGAAAAGGTCATCTCCTAGCTAACCACTCTCATCTTGTTTAATGATTAGGGTCATTTGTATTAGCTAAACATCCACATACTTTTCGGTTGATTTTTGGAAAATGGGTGTAAATGCTTACAACTTGGACTAGTTTTCAGAATTATAAATTGTTCAAAATCAGCTGTTTGATTAAATTTTGTTAAAATAAATGAATAGGCGAAGGCTGGATTATAAAATCCCCTACCTTCAGCCGGTTGGCAAGACATATTAAATTAAAAAATAAGGTATTGGCCAACAGTAAAGGCAGTTCGTTGTTATAACATCATAGCAGCTGCTGCATCAAAAAAAAATAACAATGGCTTTTAAAAAAGATGACGTTGTCATCATAGAACCCCGGGAAATATTTGTAGGTAAAAAAGATGCGCCTATCACACTGGTTGAATTCGGTGAATATGAAAATGAGGAATGTGCAAAGGTGAATGAAATTGTCAAGCAATTACTTGAGGAATTCGATGGAAAAATCAAGTTTCAATTTCGTCATTTCCCACTTACGCTGATCCATCAAAGAAGTTTGAAAGCAAGTGAGTCGGCTATCGCAGCTGCACAGGAAGGAAAATTTTGGGAAATGCACAATGTGCTTTTCAATAATCGTCGCAACTTAGGAACAACGAGTTTAAAATTATATAGCAAAGAGGCTGGGGTGAAGAATAAAAAATTTCTGGATGATCTTGTAAATGGTGTTTACGGTTGGCAAGTGCAAGATGATCTAAAAGAAGGGCATACGCGCGGCGTAAAAGAGCTGCCTGCATTCTTTATCAATGATGCCCCAGTCAGTGGAAAGCCAACCTACGCTAATTTGAGTACTGCCATTAAGAATGCGTTGAAAAAGACGAAGTCTAAATCTGCTGCACCTAAAAAAGCGCAGGCTAAATCTCCCGCTACAAAAAGTACAGCTAGACAGAAGCAACGTGCATAAGTAAAATGGTACAATCCCTTAAGGATTTCTCTCGTCCCTATTTTATTGGTATTGCAGGCACTGGTATGAGTGCGATTGCGCAGTATTTGCAGGGCATCGGCATGCAAGTAGCCGGCAGTGACAGAGAGTTTTCAAAAGCAAGTGGGGTCTCCACAAAAAATAAATTGGAACAAGTTGGCATTACCTGTCATCCACAAGATGGAAGCGGCATGGTTGATGCAATTGATCTCGTAGTTGTATCAACTGCTATAGAGTCCACCGTTCAAGAGGTGGTTATCGCTAAAGAAAGAGGAATTCCCATCATCCATCGGGCTGCTTTACTAGCATTGATTGCATCTAGCAAAAAAGCTATTGCAGTGGCAGGAACCAGTGGAAAAAGTACAACTGCAGCGATGTTATTTGATATGTTAGAGTACGGGGGGCTATCGCCAAGCATTATTAGTGGGGCGGGTCTTACAAGAATCATCCAGCAGGGAAAAATTGGTAATGCAGTGGTTGGGAAAGGTGAATGGTTAGTAATTGAAGCGGATGAAAGTGATGGTTCAATTGTTAACTATCATCCCGAAATAGGATTGTTATTGAACGTCGATAAAGACCACGATGAAATAACAACACTACTTCAATTATTTGAGCAGTTTCAAAAAAATAGCACTCGTTTCTCAGTAAATCGTTCTCATCCGATAGCGGCCTCGCTATCGCTTCATGCTGAAAATGATTTTGCGGTGGAAGAGGGTACTGATCTATCCTCAACAATTGGCTACAAGGCAGATCATTTTTTTCAACAAGGGATTTCTATTCAATTTACAATCAATAAAACTCCTTTTGGTTTGCAACAGCTGGGTCGCCATAATATGGAAAACGCTTTAGCTGCAGCAGCCGTAGCAAATCAAGTGGGCGTTTCTTTAGAAACTTGTGCAACTGCATTGAAGCAGTACCAAGGTATCTATCGCAGGCACCAAATTTTGGGAACTAAAAATGGAGTGGTTGTTATTGATGATTATGCGCATAATCCAGCTAAATGTGCGGCAGCAATTTCTGCATGTCATCCCCTTGCACCAAAAGTAGTGGCATGGTTTCAACCCCATGGGTATAAGCCAACTCGTTTTTTACGTGCAGATTTTGTAGACTCCATCGCAAAGGCTTTACGACCTGGAGATGAAATTTGGATGAGCGAAATTTATTATGCCGGCGGAACTGCAGTCAAGGATATTTCTGCAGGTGATTTAATTGACGATTTGCTTCAATTAGGAGTCAATGCATATTTTATTGAGGATCGCTCACAATTCGTTCAAGCGGTTGGTCCCCATCTCACCAATGACTGTGTACTGCTTTTAATGGGAGCCAGAGATCCCTCATTGGAGGAATTTTCTAAAGAAGTTTTTGAAAAGCTTTAACCAGTTAGTAAAGTAACTTGTAGCCGAGATAAGTCAGTAGTAGACTGGTTATTACTGTGATTACAATATAGAAAAGTAGCGTAAGGGTCTCTCCATTTCGGAGCAAAAAGATGCTCTCCTGGCTAAATGCAGAAAAAGTAGTAAACCCACCGCAAATACCAGTAAATAAAAAGAATTTCAGCTCATTATTAAGTTGTGTAGCTTTTTCGCTCCAGCCCCATAAGAGTCCAATCAACAGACAGCCAAGCGCATTAACGATGAAAGTCCCCAGCGGAAATTCGTTTGTTTTAGCGGGGTTTAATTGTTGCTGAATTAAAAAACGCATGACAGAGCCAATACCACCTCCGGCAAATACAAAAAGCCAAGTGCTGTTCATCGAAGTGAATCTTTTTTCTGTTCAGGCAGCTGTGGGGAAGGTCCGGTTTCATGCAAATACAAGTAAGAAAGATCTACCATCCACCGATTCTCTTTCCGTACAACGCGTAAGGTGTCTCTGTCATTTTTGAACGAATTGGAGAAAATGAGTAAGCTAGTCGAATCGTCTAGTGACTTACTCTCGTGAATAAGAATAGAGGCGCCTTTATAGTTTTCTTTATCAGCGTTAGAGAGCTTATCATAGCTTCTTGCGGCAACTTCGAGATAATTTAAATTTAGTGTATCTGCGAGAAGGAACTGTTGTGCCTGATCAAATTTGCCATCTAGCGCAGCTCTAACAAACTTTCTTCCTGCATCAATATCATTGCTGCCTTCTGAGATATTTTTATTTTCAGTGTTTGTACATCCCACTGCAAGTAATAGAAGTGCGGCAAGCTGAATGCGAATACCATAATTAAACGACATTATCTTTCTCATGTTCCTTATTGTATGCGCGCAAAATTTGTTTTACAAGGCGGTGACGTACTACGTCTTCCTCATCCAATTCAATATGACCGATACCGTCAATATTTTTTAATATTCGAACTGCAGTTTGCAACCCACTTCGTTGGTTGCGAGGAAGGTCCACTTGCGTCATGTCACCCGTGATGATTGCTTTGGCATTGGCTCCTATGCGGGTAAGAAACATTTTTAGTTGAAGGTCAGTTGCATTTTGTGCCTCATCCAAAATAATAAAGGCATTGTCTAATGTGCGTCCTCTCATGTAAGCAAGTGGAGCAATTTCTATGGTTCTTGTTGTCATGTAATACCCCAGCTTATCCGCAGGAATCATATCATCCAACGCATCGTACAAGGGGCGTAAGTAGGGGTCAATCTTTTCTTTAAGATCACCGGGCAAAAATCCAAGGCTTTCACCTGCTTCAACAGCGGGCCGCGTGAGAATGATTTTTTTTACTTGTTTGTTTTTTAATGCTCTTACGGCTAGTGCAACTGCAGTATATGTTTTACCCGTACCGGCAGGGCCGATGGCAAAAACAATATCGTTACGATCAGCTTCCTGTACTAGCTTTTTTTGATTTGAAGTGCGTGCTCGTACTGATTTACCATTGGGTCCAAATACCAGCACTTCAGCAGGATTTTTTTCATGGAAGTGGTCAATTACTTCTGCATCATCTCCTCCTAAAACCTGTTCAAAGTATTGCTGGCTCATATGTCCATTCCGTTCCAGGTAGGAGACGATTAGTGAGATTTTTTCTCGGGCGGGCTCAATCTGCTCAGGAGCACCACTAAGTTTCAATTGTGTGCCACGGGAGAGGATTTTTAATAAGGGGAATTTCTTTTTTAGGATGTCGAGCTTTCCGTTGTTGACGCCGAAGAATTCAATAGGGTTAACCGTTTCGAGGTTGATGATAGTTTCAGTCAATGCAAATGATTTAGGTTAGTGATTGAATCAGTGCTTATCCAATATTAACACTCAAAATGAAGTAATCCAATAATTACTTATTAACAGTTGTGAAAATTATTTCAATATTAAATTAATGTGAAAGGGTCTTATCTCTTGCAATTAGGCAGGCTCCAACGACACCCGCTTTTTCCCCAAGCTTGGAACTGCGAAGTTGTGTATCACTATTAACCAGGCTCAAGGAGTATTTATTAATAGCACTTTTTATGGGGAGTCGTAAGTAGTCTCCAGTCTCAGAAAGGGTTCCTCCTAAAATCAAAAGTTCTGGATTGTATAAGTTGATTAGGACGGCGAGACCTTTTCCAAGTTTTTCGCCTACATCTGCCAATAGCTCAATGCAGAGCATGTCTTCATTGTTTGCCGCTCCAATAATGTCCAGCAAATTGATGTCGGTATTGTCTTTTCTGCGTTTAATGGCAGAGGAGCTATAGCCCTTTTTTATTTTTTCCTTGAAGTTTCGTAGAAGGGCCTGCCCGGAAGCTTCAGTTTCTAAACAACCCTTCTTTCCACAGTGACATAGGATTTCATTATTGAAAAATGGAATATGCCCAAACTCACCACTGAAGCCTGATTTTCCATAATAAAGTTTACCATCTAGTAGAATTCCCAAACCGATCCCGTAGTCAATATTCACAAATAAAACATTGCGGGCTCCTCCAACGTCTCCGGCATAGAACTCACCATAAGCCATGGCTCTCGAGTCGTTTTCTAGAAAAGTGGGAATCCCGATTGAACGTTGTATAATCTCTGCTAGGGGCTCTTCTTGGAAATTGAAATAGCTATAGCTGTAACCACTCGTATTGTTAATTCGTCCTGATAAGTTGATAGCCAGCCCCAATATTTTTTCTCTCTTGCTATGATGCGATTGTAGAAAGTCTTTTATAACCGTTATTAATTGCTGGTATGATTCTTTTGTATTTTCAAGACGATATGGGATTTTCTCTTTTAAATTAACCAAGTGCTTTTTAAAATCCATCAAGCCGATATTGATATAATACCGTTTAACGTCTACACCAATAAAATAACAGGCGTCTGAAACCAGCCCATAAATACTGGCTCTTCTTCCGCCCGTGGAATCAAATTTTCCATTATCCCGCAACAAGCCATCTTCAATTAATTCGTTTACTAAGCTGGTAATTTTAGGGACGCTGGTATTTAGTTCCTTGCTTAGTTCAGTTATGGTAAACTCCCCATGCAGGTCAAGGTGATTGATGATCGCTCTTTTGAGTGATTTGTTTTTATATGCAACCCCTGACACATTCGTATTACTGAATAGCTCAAGTATACGCTGCGTAGAAGGAGGGGATTGTTTCTTCATAGTTTGGGGGCTGTAAACTACGTTCTAATGTATTCAAAACCTGGGACTCAGGACTAAAAAAGGGGACTAATTAAAAAAATTTAAAAAGAAAGTAGGTTTTAATAATTAAAATTAGCAAATTTGTGCGGACCAGATTTATTAAACCGAAAGGTAGATTTTAATGCTTGCCAAAACAACCACTGCTTCAGAGGGACATCTGTTGAGTATGTATGCAGATCAGTATTTAACTGAACTGACTGATAATATTCTTCCATTTTGGTTACGGTATAGTAAAGATGATAAGCACGGCGGTTATTTTACCTGTTTAGATCGGGCTGGGGAGGTTTATGATACAGACAAGTTTATGTGGTTACAAGGACGTGAAGTCTGGTGTTTTAGTTACATGTATAAAAATCTCGAAGCTCGTCCTGAGTGGCTTGAGATGGCTCAACATGGAGCTCGATTCATGGAAAAATATGGTAGGGATGATAAAGGGAATTGGTATTTTTCATTGACACAAGATGGTCGTCCGCTTGTACAACCCTACAATATTTTCAGTGATTGTTTTGCAACGATGGGCTTTGCGGCATTAGATAAAGCCTGTCCCTCTGACCAATACAAGGCAATTGCGATTGACACCTTCGAAAATATTCTTCGTCGACAACATAATTGGAAGGGTGTATACAGTAAAGCTGTTCCGGGTACACGCTCTTTAAAGAACTTCAGTTTGCCGATGATTCTTTGCAACCTTGCGTTGGAGCTTGAACCCTTGATAGGAAAGCAACGCGTGGATGCATTATTACCCGAAGTAATTCATGAAGTGATGGAGGTTTTTTATCAACCTTCAACAGGGTTGGTATTAGAAAACGTGTATACAGATGGAAGTTTCTGTGACAGTTTTGAAGGAAGAGTTTTAAATCCCGGACATGCTATTGAGGCCATGTGGTTTATTATGGATTTGGCTGTACGGAAAAATGATCTTGCACTCGTTCACAAAGCAAAGGATATCATGCTGCACATGTTGCAATTAGGTTGGGATAAAGAATACGGAGGTATTTTTTATTTTCTGGATTGCAAGGGTCATCCTACTCAGCAACTAGAGTGGGATCAAAAACTTTGGTGGGTTCATGTGGAAGCATTAGTGGCGCTTGCAAAAGGGTATCAACTTACCGGGGATGTTAATTGCGCACAGTGGTTTGAGAAAGTACATCAATATACGTGGAATCATTTTAGAGATCCGGAACACGGCGAGTGGTTTGGGTATTTAAATCGACGTGGAGAAGTTCTATTGTCATTGAAAGGAGGAAAGTGGAAAGGTTGTTTTCATATTCCGCGTTCACTCTATCAGGTTTGGAATACATTGAAAGGGCCTACAACATAAAAGAATAGTAACGTTGATTAGAAGCTTGACATATCTGCTTTTTTGTTGTTTGCTACAGGCAAACTCCTCCTGGCTATTCGCGCAAAAGAATCAGTCGGTTGATTTATTAGTGGTAGGAGGAGGGACTTCGGGCGTTGCAGCAGGAATTGCCGCATCAAGAATGGGCGTGTCCACTTTGATTGCAGAAGAAACGGTTTGGTTAGGAGGAATGTTAAGTGCTGCGGGTGTATCTGCAACAGATGGAAATCACCTGTTACCTTCTGGTTTGTGGGGAGAATTTAGAGATCGAATTTACGCTCATTATGGAGGTGCTTCCAAAGTAGCAACCGGGTGGGTTAGCAATACGCATTTTGAACCTCATGTAGCCAATCAGGTTTGGCAAGAATTAGCCAAGGCAGAGCGTAACTTAAAAGTTTTGCATCGTGTACGTTTTTTAAAAGCACTTGTGCGAGGAAAAAAAATAGTAGGGGCACAATTCATCTCTTTAACAAGTAAGAAAAAATTTACTATACACGCCAAACAAGTGATTGATGCAACAGAGTTAGGCGATGTTTTAGCCAGTGCTGGGGTACCCTATGACATAGGAATGGAAGCAAGTGCTGTAACAGGTGAAAATGTAAGTGTTCCTGCTACCAATAACATTATCCAAGATCTAACCTATGTGGCTGTGCTAAAAGATTATGGTAAAGCCGCTGATTGCACTATTACAAAACCAATAGGGTATGATCCAAGAGAGTTTGATGGTTGTTGTTTAGATTTTTATTCAGACACCACTCGAATTAAACCTGGTGTTGACTGTGCCAAAATGATCACTTATGCTAAGTTGCCGGGCAATAAATACATGCTCAATTGGCCAGGTCATGGAAATGATATTTATCTAAATATTATTTCTCTTTCACCCACAGAACGGGAAGTTGAATTGGAAAAAGCAAAACAGCAAACATTACGTTATATCTACTTTTTGCAACATCAACTGGGTTATAAAAATTTGGGTTTAGCGGTTGATGAATTCCCAACCTCAGACCGGTTGGCCCTTATTCCCTATCACAGAGAGGGTAGAAGAATGCAAGGGTTAATTCGTTTTAAAATACAAGACATTAGTCAGCCCTATTTGCAACCAAGTCCTCTTTATCGCACAGGAATTGCAGTAGGTGATTATCCAATTGATCATCACCATCGAAAAAACCCGGAGGCACCTCAGCATTTGGGATTTTATCCAATACCATCTTTTTCTGTTCCCTTAGGTGTATTGTTACCCGCCCAAGAGTTTAAAGGAATTATTGCTGCAGAAAAAGCAATTAGTGTGAGTAATGTGGTAAATGGAACGACCCGCTTACAGCCCTGTGTGTTGTTGATTGGCCAGGCTGCTGGTACGTTAGCCGCTTTAGCAATAAAAGGAAATTATTCCTCTGCAAAAGCAGTTCCGGTTCGTGCGGTTCAAGCCGCTTTATTAACGCAAAAGGCATACCTTCTTCCTTATGCAGATGTGTCTTTATCGGATAAAGATTTTTATTCAATACAACGAATAGGTGCAGCTGGATTCTTGCGTGGAAAAGGGCAACCCAATGCTTGGGCGAATCGAACTTGGTTTGAGCCAGACTCTACGCTTTTCTCCTATCAATTCTTAAAAGATTTATCTGTAATCCAAATTAAAAATACACATGGGAAAACGCTTACTTTTTCATTAGAGGAGCCATTACAAAAAGTTGATAAAGAAGAGCGCCTTTCTATTGCAAATTCTATTTATTGGGTTGAGTTGTTGCAAAAAAATATTCAATCGGCTCTTCCCAATTTTAGCACTGTAACACCTACAGCGATTGACCAAATTGTTCGCAATAATTGGTCGGCTTGGGGTTTGACAGATTTCAATCCTAATCGATTGATCAAAAAAAGAGAACTGGCTGTATTAATTGACAAGACTATCAATCCGTTTGTCTCAATTGAAATTGATCACTTTGGAAACTATATATCACCATAAACTAAAATCAAAATTCAACATTATGAGAAAAGCAATCCTGTTGTGCTCGCTCTTCGCTCTCCTTGGGGGCTTTCTGCAGGCACAGCAAACAAAAGTTACCGGTAAGGTTACTGATGCAAATGGAAATGCCTTGGAGGGTGTTTCGGTAAGCATCAAAGGCAAATCTGCCGGTGCAGTTACTAACTCAGTTGGTGAGTTCAGTATTACTGCTACTACTGGCCAAACGCTAGTTTTTAGCAGTGTGGGACTTGTCAGCAAAGAATTAGCTGTAACTGGAAATGCATTACAAGTTAAAATGGAAGCTTCTAATGCGACCTTATCAGAAGTAGTAGTAGTAGGTTACGGTCAGCAACGTAAGGCAACATTGACTGGATCTGTTGTCACGCTTAAGCAAGAAGACTTGACTAAAAGACAAGTTGCCACTGCCAGCAATTTATTGCAAGGTTTGGCGCCTGGTGTAACTGTGCAACAACAGTCTGGTCGTCCTGGAGCGGATGGTGCTTCCATTCGAATCAGAGGTTTGGGATCTATCTATGCTGGACAAAGCCCACTTATTATGGTGGATGGTGTAGTTTCTGGATTTGATATGATTGACCCCAATGCCATTGAAAGCATTACCATCTTGAAAGATGCAGCTTCTACCGCTATCTATGGTGCACGTGCTGCGAACGGAGTTGTATTGGTGAAAACAAAGCGTGCTAAAGGAAAAGGTGTTCAGGTTTCTTATAATGCTTTTCTATCTAAGCAAGATGCAACAGCTATTCCAGAGCGTACTACTGCAGTCGAACATATGGAGTTGAGCAACCTAGCCGAGCAAAACAGAACTGGAAATCCTAATGCGTTCCTTTTTACGCAAGCTTTGATCGATAAGTACAAGAGTACACCTGCAAACAACCTTGATGTAATTGATACCGATTGGCTTAAATTACTTTTAAGTAATACTGGTTTGATGCAGAACCATAACGTGACAATTAACTCTGCAGGCGACAACACAAATATTTTTGCTTCTGTTACTTATTTAAATCAACAAGGTTTGATTCCGAATAATAGCCATCAACGCTATGATATTCGTTTCAATCCTGATTTTAAGTTGAATGAAAAGCTTAGCATTAATGGGGTATTGAATATCAATAGTGCAAAAACAATTGCTCCGTCTACGGGTTCTCCTGAGTTCATCATTCGTCAGGCAATCGGACTTCCAGCAGTTGGTGGAGGTATATATGGTCCAGGAATGTATGGTACAGCCGGACAGACAAATAACAGAAACCCACTTGCGATGGCAGAGGCTGCAGGTACTTCTGTTTCAAAGAACAACTCCATGCTGACTAAAGTTGGATTCAACTATAAGCCGGTAAATAATTTGGAGATTGAAGGTTACTGGGCTCGTGAATTCTGGACTCCTAATGGAAAAACTTTTGTAAAGAATGTAGATATTTATGTACCTAATTTGGTCACATTAGGGTATGATAAGGTTGGAGTTTGGCCTGGTACAACAAGCTTAGGCGAGTCATATTCAACCAACGTCCGTACAACTTACCTAGCGCAAGCAACTTGGTCAAAGCGATTTGGAGCTAATGCGATCAAGTTATTGGGTGGTGCACAAACTGAGGAATTTACATACTCTGGTATTTCAGCGTCTCGTACGGGATTTCTTAACCCTAACCAGCCTTACCTGAGCTTGGGTAGTGGAAATCTCAATAACGGAGGTTCTGCATACGAAACTGCATTGGCAGGATTTTATGCTCGTTTGAATTACAATTATGACGACAAGTATTTCTTGGAGGTGAATGGACGTTATGATGGTTCTTCACGTTTTTCACAAGTACTTAAAAAGCAGTGGGGCTTCTTCCCTTCTGCATCAGCAGGCTGGATATTCTCTAAAGAGAAATTCTTTAGCGGACTTTCCAATATTATCACATTTGGTAAGTTGAGAGGATCTTGGGGTGTATTAGGTAACCAAGCATTGCCTGAGATTTATCCATTTGCAGTGAATTTTGGTACATCTACTTACTCTAACCCTATCAATGGTACCAACACGTATATCAACAATATCAATACACTTGGTTACGCATTGTTAGATGCTCCAAATCCTAGTATCACATGGGAACAATCTGAACAAGCAAACATCGCAGTAGATTTGACAATTAAGAATAATCTCACTTTTACTGCAGAGATCTATCGCCGTAAGGTTGATCAAATGTTGTTGAGCCGTCCTATTCCTAACTATGTTGGCCTGAATGCACCATTTGTTAATGCTGGCTCTATGGAGAATCGTGGATGGGAATTGAGTGCTAACTATAAAAAAGCCCTTTCTTCAAAAGTTAAGCTTGATGTGACTGCGATGCTTTCTGATGTGCGCAACAAGGTGTTGACTTTACCAGGTGTGCCTTTCTTAGATGGTGGATCAATCAGAACTGCACCTCAACAAGCATTATGGTCTTATTTTGGATACCAGGCTATTGGTTATTTTGCTGACTCAAATGATGTTAAGAATTCTCCAGTTCAATTTGGTACTGCATGGAGTTCTAGCCCAACAGTTGGCTCAAAGCCAGGGGATGTAAAATATGCCGATATCAGTGGTCCTGATGGTAAACCTGATGGAAAAGTTGATAGCTATGACAGAACATTCATAGGTAATAATTTCCCACGCTACGAGTACAGTCTTAATTTGAATTTGTCAATTGGTAATTTAGATATTAGCATTTTTGGTCAGGGAGTAGGAATGCGTAATAATTACTACAGTGGTACGGGAGCTGTGCCATTTGCAAGCTCTGATTTTGCTGCCTCTCTCTTAAAAATGCACAAAGATTATTGGACACCTTCTAACCCGAATGCAAGATTTCCTCGTTTGCTTCCTTCAGGAAGTGGAGGAAACAACTATGTGGCTTCTTCACAGTGGATTCGTGATGCTTCTTACTTCCGTTTGAAGAATGTGAACATTGCTTATCGTTTCCCTGCTTCTTGGTTCAAAAAGACAGGAATGCCACTTACTGGAGCTAAAATTTATGTTAGCGGTCAAAATCTGCTCACTTTCACAAAGGCATGGGACGGATTTGATCCTGAGATCAACAATGCAAACGCAGAGTTTTATCCGCTCATGAGGACAATGACTGTAGGTGTAAACATAAACTTCTAATCAATTAAATTATTAAATATGAAAAAGATAAGTTCAATACTGTTGATGGCAGCAGTTGTTGTGTTATCTGGCTGTAATAAGTTTTTAGATCGACAGCCATTAGATAGCGCATCTTCTGCCACTTTCATGCAAACAGAAGAGGAGATGAACCTTGCATTAAATGGGGTTTATGCAGCTGGTTTCTGGCAATTTCCAAACAATACTCCGTTGTTATTTGCCATTGAGGCCACTACTGACTTGGCGATCAAAAGAACCGGTAACGCTGAGGATCAGGTAGCCATGGGTGATGGTGGTCCATTCTTAGTTGGAAATTCATTGCCAGGTACGGCATGGAATCAGGCGTATAAACTGATTACGCGTGCCAATATTATGTTAGATGGAATGACAAAGGGACAAGGTAATGTCTCTGCGGCTCGTTATGCTCGTCTTCGTGCAGAGGCATTAGTGCTTCGTGCATGGGGTTACTATCACATTATGGGTTGGTTTGGCGATCCTGTTTATTTTAGAAAGCCACTTGACCCAAGTGAATATGAGACAATAGCTCGCACTCCAGTTGCAACGGTGGTTGCTGACCTCTATAAGGACCTAGATGAAGCTGCTGCAGGTTTTGATGCATCTAATGCTGCTCCAGTAATTGAATATGGTCGCGTAAACAAGGGTGTTGCCTTAGGTTTGAAGGCGCGCTTAGCAATGTTGATTAAGGACTATGCAACTGCGAAGGCTGCAACGCAAACTATAATTTCTTCTAATGCATATGGGCTTAACCCTCGCTACACTGATTTGTTCATGTTAGCAGGTCAACGCACCAATACAAACCGTGAGTTAATGTTTGTTCAAACCTATCCTACTGATATCTTGGATCCTCAGAACTGGCTTTGTGTGTTGACCATACCTCGTCAGGTAGGTACTTCACAGAGTAGTCATTTTCCCAGTCAGCAATTAGTTGATCTGTTTGAAGGAAGAGATGGAAAGCGCATTGACCAGTCATCTGTATACAGCGCTGCTGCTCCTTCTCAAAACAGAGATAATCGTTTACGTTGGACTGTATATATGCAAGGGGATACAATGGTTCACATGACAGCTAAAGCTCCGTCTTTACCATATGTACAACCCAAGGAGAGAACAATTTTTAATATTTACTCCAACGTTCGAATAAAATTCAACTGGAATACTGGTGTTTACGATAATCTAGCCAGTAACATCGATTGGATTGGATTTTTGGCTTCTCCCTGGTTTGCAGGAGCTACCGGAAACAACGGGGGCGTAGGCTATGTGTGGAGAAAATATGTTGATTCTACGCAGTATTCTTGGGAGACTAAGACGGGTTATATCAATATGCGCTATGCTGAAATTTTATTAACCAACGCTGAAGCAAAAATTGAATTAGGTGAAACAGACGCCTCTGTACTTTCTGCAATCAACGCTGTTCGTGCTCGTGCTGGCCAGCCAGCTGTAACGGGTGGCTCTGCCGCTGAGTTGAGAGAATTAGTTCGCAGAGAGCGCGCGGTAGAATTTGCAGGAGAGGGTCTTCGCTTGATTGACCTCCGTCGCTGGGATCTTTATGCAACTGCAAATTCAATGCCAGTTGTAGGGGTCTCCTTGAACCCTGCAGATCCTGCAGAAACGCCTACATTTAACGCTAGTGGCTTACCAGTTTATTCAGCTGCAAGCATTGCAAAGCGTTTAAAGACTCGCGTACAAACGCGTGTCAATACGAATGCCAAGTATAAGCTTTGGCCTATTCCACAAGGAGAGATTGACAAGAATAAGAACATCGTTCAAAATCCAGGTTGGCAATAAGCATGGTTTGATTATAGCAAAGGGGTACATCTTGTGTGTACCCCTTTTTTATTTAATTTCAAATTAACAGTGAAGCCATGAATCAATCGTTGAAATCCTCTCGCGTTGAGGCACTAGATGCACTTCGTGGCATTGCCATATTTGGAATGGTATTGTCCGGAAGCATTGCGTTTGGTGATGTTTTACCAGCATGGATGTATCATGCACAGGTGCCTCCGCCTCTCCATCAATTCAACCCTGCACTTCCTGGTATAACATGGGTCGACTTGGTGTTTCCCCTTTTTTTATTTTGTATGGGAGCTGCCATTTCTTTTTCTGTATCTGCGAATATTAAAAGGGGGTTATCTAAATTACAATTATGTAGAATTGCAGGAAGACGATTTTTGCAACTACTGTTTTTTGCCTTGTTTTTTCAGCATTGCAAAGCATGGGTAATTAGTGAACATCCTACTATCAATGATCACCTTCTTTCAATCTTTGGATTTCTCTTATTATTTGGTCAGTTTTATGATGCCAAGGGTAAACAGCCTACACTTGTATGGGGTCTATTAAAAGCTAGTTCTTATTTAATAGGCATTGTACTATTGGTGGTACTTCCATTTAGTGATGGAAAAGGATTTGACTTTTATCGAAGTGATATTATCATTGTTGTGTTGGCCAACATGGCCTTATTCGCAGGAATTATTTATGTTTTAACAATCAATCGCCCTATTGCAAGAGGGCTTTTATTAGTAGCTGTTGCTGCAATCATTTTATCCGCAAGGGAGCCATACGAAAGTGGAGTGAAGCAATTTTTTTATTTCAAAGAGGTTGCAGGCTATTCGTTTGATTGGGCGTATAAGTTTTACTTTCTCAAGTATCTTTTTATTGTCATACCTGGTACATGGGTGGGAGACTGGCTGTTGAACCGCGCCAATGAGCAAAAGCCTACAGCAGTTAGTTCGAGCACCTTCCTTACTTCACTAGGTGCCTCTATTTTGCTTTTATGTTTGCTCATTCTTTTATTTGAGCGAACTTATCTTAACTATAGCTTTCTTGTAGTTATCGGGTTAGGTATACTTAGTTGGCTGCGATTTAAAAATGCTGTTCCTCAGTCTACAGAGCAACGATTAGCAACTGCAGGTATTTTTTTGCTTTTTATAGGGCTATTACTCGAGCCCTATGAAGGAGGAATTAAGAAAGATCCTTCTACTTTTAGTTATTATTTTGTGACTGCTGGTTATGGATGCTGGGGAGTTCTTCTATTACTTGATTTTGCTAATTATAAACTCTTTAATGTGGTGACTACTTTTTTTGCAGCATTAGGCAAAAACCCATTGGTTGCTTATGCCACGGGTTCATTATTGATTCTTCCCCTTTTATCTATTCTCGGATGGCGCTCGGCTTGGGATAGTTGGGCTACCACTCCCTGGTTAGGGTTTTTCAAGGGAATTATATTTACCTTGTTGGTTAGTGGCATTACGATTTTATTTAATCGATTCAAGCTGTACTGGCGCTCCTGATTAATCAAACCATTTGACTTCTTTAATTATAATCCCCGCAGCAGGATGAAGTGATTTGATGAGTATTTGATCGATTTGTTGAGGTGTTTCTAAAAAAAGATACCATTCTGCTTTATCCTTTTCTGGGGTTCTCTTAAATAGGGGTCTTGGATCTTCTGATGCTCTAATCTCTCTTCCGTATACTATCGTTGTTTCATAAATGACTTTATTTTTTCTAAATAGCTGTAGAGTAGCGGTTGGGGTAGCTTCAGGAAGAATCAGCGATGTTGCTAAGGAAAATTTTAGACCGCTAATTAATTTCTCATTTTCCGATTTAATTATAAAAGTAGAGGCCCTTGTTATGGAATTAGTATCACAGGTATTAAAAAGTTGAGCATTGCCTGTCCAGCTCCATCCTTTTAATGGTCCCAATGGTAATGGTTGTCTGTAAAAGCGGGACGTAAATTCTACAATGGGGTCATAGGATAATTTTTTAGGCATTTCTGATCGACCACTCCATGCATAATCGAGCGCTAGTACGTAGGCTCCAAATTGTTCAATATTTTTTAAAAGATTTGATTCACTGCTTTCAAAGTCTGCCCATGTTGTTTGCAGAACGCCTGCCTGCTGCTCAATTGCAGCTAAGGTGAATCCACGAATATTTTCTCCAATAAACCAAGGTGAGGCGATTGGACGAAGTCCGGATTCTTTCCAAATGGATAGATTCTTTTTGTAGGTGTTAGGATCTGCATTGCCAATGTAATGCCAATCTGCTACCCACGTATTTTTCGGAATACTATTTCTGATTTCAAGCGCTCGGGTAGGAGTAATTCCATTACAAGCGTCAGGACCTTCTCCTGGAGCCAGTCCCATATCGCCCCAAATCATCAACGAAAGATTTCTTTTTTTAGTGTAGTTGCTCAACCAATTGATCTGCTTTTTAAACAATTCAATTTCTTTTTCACGGGGCCAATTAAATCCGATCATTCCAATTTCATCAAATCCCACATGGATTGTTTTTGGTTCTAACAATTCAATAGCTTCATCCCATATTTTTTTGATCGACTTTGTTGCAGCAGGATTAAAAACATTTAATGTATAAGGATAGGCGGGGTTGGTGGCCAGCTTTCTGTTTTCTAGGGGCTTGAAAAACCATTCCATATGCCCCAGACTTTGTATAAGTGGGATAGGTTCGACATTCTTATTTCGTAAAAATGTGAATTCTTCTTTTAAATCAGAAAGGCCTATACTGATTGAGTTGTGAACCGATGGAAAACTATTCCATTTTGACTGCTCACATTGTATCACTGCTTTATTGATCTTTAGAGGGAGTAAGACGTTTTCAAACATTCTTTTATGGAGCATCCAGCTAGTGGGCCCCGTAAACATATGAATGCCTCTCCAGTTAATTTTAGGAGCGTCGTTTATCTCCGTATAGGGCAAGAGGAGTGTTCCATTTTTTTGATAGGTTAGCTGCCCTACTGTTTCCATTGCATACTGAAGAGCGACAGGGCTTCCATAACTTATTTTAATTGATTGATTAATCAGCAAATGATATCCTTCACTTGGCAAACTAGTATCTTCTTTTGCGCTGATTGATGGATTAAAAAAGGCCTCTTGTTTCCAGTATTTTTTTACGGTTTCATTAAAAAATAGTTGAAGTGAGTCAGTTGGCTTTTCCTTGGTAGTAGATATAGTCATGGCTTGATCTACTTTTTTCCAGCTGGTGGGATGGGGGAGTAGCTCTAGCTTTCCGTTTATTGGTTGCCAAGCATTGTCGTCTCTTACCAGTTCTCTGGAGATGATTGTATCAATTTTCTTTGATACAAGTTGGTTGACTTCTCCGATTTGTTCAATCCAAAATGTTCTATAGAGCTGTTCGTCTTTTTTAATCGGAATATTTCTCTCTTCAAAATAGAGGTATTGTGATCGGGATGTGTAATCATTTTCTTTTAAAAAAGGATGTTCGTCTTTGCGAACTCTGTACGGTGTCGCAGCAATAAATTTAAAATTGCCAAATGGGGTTTTAGCTATGATCACCGAATCTTCAAAATTATCCAGTGATTGCTTTATTTCATTCCCATTTTTATCAAACCAGTTTGCCTCCTTAAAAAAGGGCAACCATATTTTTAAATATAAAATATCGCAAACTCCTTCATTTGATTTATTCCAGGTGGTATTTAGATTTAATGTAATTTTTTTCTTGGATTTGTATAGAGAAAGTGATCCGTCTACTGCTGTATTCTTACTGCCAATTAGTAAAATGTCTTTGCTCGTATCGGTCGTGTCAGCGTCTTGTTCCCACCAGGTAAAGTAATATTCGTGATGCTTTCGGTCTGCATCCAAAAAATTGATCTCAGAACCCATGCCCCATTGAAGGCTGCCGCTGCTTAGCCACAATCCTTTTTTAGGGATCAGTGATCCTTTTAATTCTTGGGAGAAACCAGTTTGGACTTCAATAATCAAACTAATGATGGCAAGAAACACATAACGTTTACTCATAAATGCTGTAAATAAGCTGTCCGCCGTTTAAAAGTTGTGAGTGGGTTATAGAGCGAATTGGAATTTCTTTTCCATTTAAGTGAATAGCTGCAATTCCTTTTTGATTGTTGCCCTTGACTTTTTTTACTGTGATATGTAATTTTTTGTGTTGAGGTAATTCCAACGTAGCCTCTGAAATTAGGGGCATGCCAAAAACATATTCGCCGGATGCTGGATTTAGCGGATACATACCCAGTGAAGTCCAAATGTACCAAGCGCTCATCTGCCCGCAATCGTCATTGCCGGTAAGTCCATCCGGTCCATTTTTATACATGCTATCAGCAACTACCTTGATCCAATATGCGGCTTTATCGGGTCTTCCCAATTGTGTGTATAGGTAGATGATATGATGGCTTGGTTCATTCCCGTGTGCGTATTGTCCAATCAAACCCGTTACATCTATGGAAACATCTTCTCCGTGTAATTCAGAGGGAGCGGTAAATAATTGGTCTAATTTTTGAATTAATTTCTCTTTTCCACCATGCAACGCTGCAAATCCCTCTACGTCATGGGGCACAAAAAAGCTGTGTTGCCATGCGGTTCCCTCAATGTACTGTCCCTCAAAACCATGTTCACTAAGCAAAGGATCAAACGGCTCTTTAAATTTTCCATCACTGTTACGTGCTCTAAAAAAACCAGATGTTGGGTCAAATAAATTTTTATAGGATAATGCACGCTTGCTGAAGACCTCATAGTCTTCTAGTCGGCCTAACTTTTTTGCTACTTGTGCAATGCACCAATCATCAAACGCGTATTCTAATGTGATAGTCACACTCCATCCATGTTTATCCTGTGGGAGATAACCGTATTTAATATAGTCGGGTGTGCCTCTTTGTTTTTGATTTGCGCTTTTTTTCATGGCTTCATACGCGCGGTAGATATCAAATCCTTTAATGCCTTTCAAAATCGCATCTGCCAAAATGGGTACGCTGTGATAGCCAGTCATCGTATTGGCCTCCCAAGTACTGATATCCCAAACTGGTAGAAGTCCATTGTCTTCGTAAAACGCCAATAAGCTATTGAGTAAATCACGGTATCGTTCGGCTTGTGTTATTGTGAACAACGGATTTAATGCTCTAAATACATCCCATTGAGAGAAAATGGTGTACTTATTTACTCCATTGGTAAAACGACGAATTTTGTTATCATAGGTTTTATACTCTCCATCTGCATCACTACTAATGACTGGGGCTAAGCATGTTCTGTATAGAGCAGAATAAAAACGAGTTGCTTGTGCTTTATTGGAGGTGTCAATTTTGATTTTCTGCAACTCCGATTCCCATCTATTTTCTGCTCTTTTTGCAATTTGTTCGAAACTGGCGACTACTTGTTGCTTAATTTCATTTAGAGCTTTTTCTGTGCTAACGCTACTCAGTGCCACTGCGCATTCAATTGTTTGTGTTGAATTGAAATTAAGAAGGACTCTTACATTCTTGCCTTCTGCTCTATTTGTGGTGTGTATTGAGTCATTAATAAACAGTAGTTCATGGACAGGTTTATTGAACCGGGCAGCGAAATAAACTTTTTGGCCCTTTGCCCAACCTGTACTATAGCGATAACCGACCAGTGTTACAGAGTCAACCAAGTGAAGTAATCCTGCAGTTGGTTGGTCCCAATTGATTGCAAAGCCCATGTCAAACTGGATCCAACCTTTTTTATCAGGAAATGTATAGCGGTGATAGCCGATGCGGTCAGTGGCTGTTAACTCAGCCAGCACGCCGTTTCCCATTTTGACTTGGTAATATCCTGGTTTAGCTTTTTCGTTTTGATGACTAAAAGGGATCAATGTTTTTTTTGATCGTATTTGAGTTGTATCTGTTAAGGGGAGTACAGAAATGTCACACCAATCTCCAATTCCAGTACCACTTAAGTGTGTATGGCTAAATCCTGCAATTGTGTTACTACTGTAATGATATCCACTACACCAGTCCCAGCCCTCAATGCCATTATCTGGACTAAGTTGCACCATTCCAAATGGAACAGTAGCACCAGGGTATACATGTCCATGTCCGCCCGTACCTAAAAAGGGGTCTACAAAACGGGTGTATTGTTGAGCTGACAAAAGGGTAGAAAGAAAAAAACTTGCTACCACTAGGATGCGAATTAACATGCAATCTTATTTTATAAATGGATACTGTCCGCTGAACCAGGAAGGAACTTCTTTTATTCCTTCATAAAAAAAGAATGATTCTCCCTTAAAGCCATTGTTTCTGTTTGCCTGAATCATTTGACTCAAAAAACCAGTACTTGCAGTATAAGTGCCCGATTTGATTAATACGCCAGGGTAAAGAGGTACTGATGGGTTGCGATAATATGATTTTTGTTGTTGTAGTACTGCTGTGTAGGCATTGATATCATATCTATAACACTGTGGAAGAACGGCATCTACCCAAGAACTATCAACCCAAGTTGGCCAGTCTTGTAAGTACTCGGTATATCCAAAAGGATAGGGGCTTGGCGAAATAGTAAATAAAACAGTTGGCTTAATTGTTTTTACTTCGGAACGAAGCCTTTTGACAAATAGATTAAGTTTATCAGCTCTCCAGCGTAACCAATTTGCATCTGTCGCAGTGGTTGGAGGTGTATTGCCACCATTCTCATTCTTATATAAATTGACGGTGTATGTATCATAACCTCCTGTACTGGGCATTGCAGGCAAACGATCGTCTCCCTGCACTCCATCAATTGCATAATTGCTTACTACTTCTTTAAATAGATCAATTAAAAACTGTTGCACCTCAGGATGAAGTCCATTTAACCAGTCAAATCCATTTTTTACAACCAGATTGCCAGCAAGATCTCTCGCTGCCCAATTAGGTTTTGCATTTACAATGGCGCCTCCGCTTGCACTATAGGATGATGAGAATCCATATTCAAACCAGGCATGCACTTTAAGTCCTGCAGCATGACCTTCTTCAACACATTCTTGTAAAGGGTCTCTTCCGGCAAATCGTTCTAAAATTGGTTTCCCAATCAGATTGTTCATTACATTGCTCGGATAAGTAGTACGAGCATTATTGTATACCACAACAAATAAATGGTTAATCCCTGCTGCTTTGCAATTGGCTACCATTTGTCGGATATTATCTCTACTGTCAAGGGCGGTACTAGCGGTAGTAGTAATCCAAGCTCCTCTTATTGCATTTACATCCCAAGCTGGAGTGGGGGGGGGAGTGGGCGTTCCGCCGCCACCTCCTGATGTTTTCTTTTTACAGGAGATAGAAATAACGGCTGCGAATCCGATCAGCAAGGCAAGTAGTCGCATGAAATTTTTTAAAAATGATTCGCTAATCTATTTAAATATTATTATAAATTCACAAAACGTTTCTAAAATAATTTATTAAATCCAACTGCTTGTCATCAACCCGCCGACATCCACTTAGCTGGATCCCTACAACCTGGTTTGCCATGGGACTTCCCAATCTTGTATTAGGAGGAACAGTGGCCACACTCCTTTATAAAAGTTTAGGCTACTCCGATAGCCAAATAGCATTTTGGACGGGCATCATTGTTTTGCCCTGGAGTTTTAAACCGCTTTGGGGACCCTTTATGGAATTGTATAAGACAAAGAAGTTTTATATCCAATTTTCACAGTTAGCCTGTGCGTTATTGTTTGTATTGTCTGTATTCTCTTTATATACGGATTATTTCTTTTCACTTTCTGTAGCCATTTTTTTCACTATTGCTTTTTTTGGAGCTACACAGGATATGGCGGGCGATGGTATTTATCTAAGTGAACTATCAGCTAGTCAGCAAGCACGTTACGTTGGTTGGCAAGGTACTTTTTACAATGTTGCTAAACTATTCTCAAATGGCGGTATGGTTTTTTTAGCTGGAGTATTAATACCTGTGCTGGGAAATAAAGAGGCCTGGGCTATTGTACTTTCTGTTTATGCTGCCATCATGTTAGTATTGGGTTTTTATAATTCTTCTGTTTTGCCGCAGCAAAGCGTAATCGCCACCACTAGCAGAAGAGAGGTAATTGCTAAGTTGAAAGATGTTATTACTAGTTTTTTTAAAAAGAAAAATATTTGGGCAGGTATTCTTTTTATTGTGCTCTATCGTTTTGCCGAAGGCCAGGCTATTAAAATTATGCCACTATTTCTCAAGGCAGAACGTCAAGCGGGCGGACTTGGTTTGACAGAAGCAACCGTTGGGTTAATGACAGGAATTTATGGAACTGCTGCTTTTGTATTGGGATCATTGGCAGCTGGTTATTTTGTTTCTAATAAAGGGCTTAGCCGTTCTACCTTACTATTGCTTTGTGGTTTTTTTAATATCCCATTTATTGCTTACGCCTACTTAGCTTCTACTCAAACAGATTCTTTGTGGATGATTGGTGCTGCCATTTCAATAGAGCATTTTGGATATGGTTTTGGTTTTATCGGGATTATTTTATTTATCATGCAGCAGATCGCCCCAGGACCTTACCAAATGGCTCACTATGCGTTTGGTAGTGCGATTACCTATTTTGGCTACACAATGGCTTCAATGATTAGTGGAGCTATTAGTGATGCTTGGGGATACGAGAAATTTTTCTTTTGGGTATTATTATCAACGATTCCTGCTTTTTTAGTGAGTGCACTGGTGCCCTTAAAAAAGTCAGACACAAAATCAGAACTGTAGCTATATTTATTTACAATGTTAATTACCGGTACATTTTTAGACGAGATTAGCCATGATATTCCTCATCAAAATTGGGGACCTGTAGAATGGGAGCAGGATTTTGTCCATATGAAAAATGCAGGTATCGATACTGTAATTTTAATTCGCTCTGGTTATCGTGAGTTTTTAACGTATCCTTCCGCCTACCTGCTTTCTACGCAAAATTGTTTTAAACCTCCCATTGATTTAGTAGAGTTGTTCTGTTCGCTGGCAGATAAATATGGCATGCATTTTTATTTTGGGTTATATGATAGCGGACATTATTGGGATACCGGTAATATGCAATCTGAAATCGATCTTAACCGGTATGTTATTGATGAGGTTTGGAAAACATATGGTCATCACCCTTCTTTTAAAGGCTGGTATCTAAGTATGGAAATCAGTCGAAAAACAAAGGGCGCTATCGAGGCATTTAGTACACTAGGAAGACAATGTAAAGAGGTGAGTGGTGGTTTGTCTACCTTCATCTCTCCTTGGATCGATGGTAAAAAAGCAGTGCTGGCCGCATCTGGTCAATTATCAAAAGCTGACGCAGTATCATTAGAGGATCATGAAAGGGAATGGAATGAAATTTTTGATGGTGTTAAAGGAACAGTTGATGCGGTGGCTTTTCAAGACGGGCATATCAGCTATCATGAGTTGGAAGATTTTTTTAGTATTAATAAAAAACTAGCCGATCGGTATGGAATGCAGTGTTGGACAAATGCAGAGTCATTTGATCGAGATATGCCCATCAAGTTTTTGCCTATTAAGTTTGAAAAATTGAAATTGAAGTTAGAAGCGGCTGCTCGAGCTGGATATGATAAGGCCATCACTTTTGAATTCTCTCACTTTATGAGCCCACAATCAGTATATGGAGCTGCTCATCATCTATATAACCGATACATGGAGTATAAAATTGCCTCTACTGCATCTAATTAAGTCGCGATGAAAAATTTTAGTCAGTTTACAGCAATTGTCATTTGTGTTTTTTATTTCTCTAGTACAGCGATGGGCCAGAAGCCTGATACTATTCCGATAAAGGGTACATGGGTTACAAACGTAGCTAGTCAAGTGCTACATTCAAGGGCAGCTACTAAAAAAGCTGTTGAACAGGCTAAGCAAGCAGGGCTTAACACGCTTTTTGTAGTGGTGTGGAATGGAGGTTATACGCTTTATCCTAGTCAGGTGCAGCGTCAGCATATTGGAGTGCTACAGCATCCCGATTTTTTAGGAAGAGACCCCTTGAAAGAAATTATTGAAGAAGGGCATCGCGCAGGGTTAAAAGTGCATGCTTGGTTTGAGTTTGGTTTTTCCTATGCTTATAAAGACACTAGTTCTTTGTGGTTAAAGAAATATCCCGAATGGTGCGGGCGAAATAGCCGCGGAGAGTTATTGCAAAAGAATGGATTTTATTGGTGGAATGCCTTGCATCCCGGACCACAATCTTTCTTACAGTCATTGGTATTGGAAGTGGTGAAGAATTATGCGGTGGATGGAATTCAGGGCGACGATCGGCTACCTGCAATGCCCGCGGAAGGTGGATTCGATAGTTATACTCGGTCACTATTTGTAAAAGAAAATCCCACTAAGAAATTTCCCGATCAGCCTAAAGACAGCCTTTTTATACAGTGGAAAGCGAATCATCTTTCTGCGTTTGGAAAAAGACTATATGCTGCCGTAAAGAGTGCTCGGAAGGATTGTATTGTGTCTTGGGCGCCAAGTATATTTCCCTGGAGTAAAGAAGAGTATCTGCAAGACTGGCCAGCCTGGTTAAAAGGTGGATATGCAGATTGGATCATTCCGCAACTTTACCGGTATAACTTACCGGCGTATGAAAAAATTTTAAAGCAGCTACGTACACAAATCCCAGACACATTGATGGATAAAGTATTTCCGGGACTGCTTACTTCATTGGGGGATGGCTATCAGGCTGATGTTGATTTGATGAAAAGCATGATCCGTTTAAATCGTGAAAATGGATTTAAGGGGGAAGTGTTTTTCTATTTCGAAACTTTAAATCGAGTTGCCTTTAATCTTTATCAATAATTTTTTATGAAGCGTTATTTATTGTTGTTGCCCGTTTTGGTTATCCTATATGGTAGTGCCTGTTCAAAGTCATCTAACGGTGGAGGAGGAAACCCAACTCCTACACCTACTCCAACGCCTGTTACACCGTTAATAACGGTAGCTCCGGGTTGGAAGTACTCCGCTACATTGTCGCTGAATTTTCCATCTGGCATTCAGGCGTTCACTTTTGACACCCTCTATAACGGTAAAACTGTAAAGGCTTTTTGCGTTGCCTTAGATTATACTACAGGTCGTTTTGAATTTAAGCCTGTGGTTTCGTCGACGTTAAAGACGCCAAGCCAGTTTGCAGCTGCAGAGTCCGGTTTAGTTTACGTTGCAATAAATGGCGGTTATTTTGGAGGCAACCAGTCGTACAGTTTGGTTAAATATGATAACGTGGTTGCTACTCCAAATATTAAAGCAGTTACTCGAAGTTATAATGGGTCGAATGCATCGTATTATCCAACGAGGGCCGCTTTTGGAATCACATCTACTGGAGCCCCTACAACTGCTTGGGTTTATTCTGTAGGAGCGGGTAATGATCTAATTTATCAGTATCCGACGCCAAGTCCAAATGTTGAGGGTGCTGCTCCTCAGCCACAACCTACTGAAACATTTCCTTCCGGCGGTTCTGTTTGGAATACAGTAGCTGCAATTGGGGGTTCTCCCATGCTAGTGCGTGGGGGTTCTGTTCGTATTTCTGATGCGGAGGAGCTCATCAGTATAAACAATACCACTTCAAGACCTCGCACTGCTATTGGATACACAGCGAATGGCCGTTTGGTTTTACTAGCAGTGGAAGGGGATAATAGTAGCGCGGGCTATCTAGGAATCAACTTAGCTGATCTTGCAGCAATGATGCGTTCGTTGGGTTGTACGGATGCAATAAATCTGGATGGAGGAGGCTCAACATCTATGATTATTGGCAATCGATTAACAGTAAGACCAGGCGATAATGGGGTTGAAAGACCGGTGGCAAGCGCCTTACTAATCAAACAACGATAGTCTGTCGTTAATTTTCTACAAAAAAATAAATTTAGTTCTGTAGTTCACGCTGAGTCGCTTGACTAATTTGTAGTAATAGTTTGAAAAATTTTTAACTAATACTACAAATCATGACAATTTTATTGATCGACAATCAAGAAATTATTCTTAGGGGCATTGAGGCGGTAATTGAAAAGGAATTGCCAAAAGCAACCTGCGTTTCCTTCACTTCATTGAAAGAAGGCTTCCAATATATTGAAAAGGGTGAATGTGAATTAATCATCATGGAAATTAATTGGCAATTTGTCAATGCTAGGGGTTTGATTCAAGAAATCTTGTTGAAAAAGCCCGACCTGTCGATTATTGTATTTACGGCTAGTTCTGAAAAAATATATGCCAAATGGATACTACAAGCAGGTGCAAAAGGATTTGTTGGAAAAAATCGGTCGGTAGTTGAATTGATCAATTGTATCAAAACTGTATCCAAAGGTGATTTTTATCTAAGCCCAACCTTGCTTAATCGACTAGCGGAAGATTTATTACAAAAACGTACTCCTAATCCCTTTGATAAATTATCTGCAAGAGAAATGGAAATCTGTCATTTTTTAATAGAGGGATACTATGTGAGTGAAATTGCAAATATTATGAAACTACATTCCTCTACAATTGGCACGCATCAGCATCGGATCTTAAAAAAATTGGGAGTGAAGCGCGTGAAAGAAATTCGCGATTTATCCCAAGTGTATATTTCTGATCGATCGTAATATGTATTACGCTTTCAGAAGATGTCCTTTTATCATTTCAATTTGATTGGTAAACTTTTGCCTTTTTTCATTTTGTTTTTGGATGAAAGGATTTTCTTCTAATTTACCTATTACTTCTTTCATTTCAGCTTCTGTCTCGTAGAGCATTTTTCGGAAAGGATTGAGATAGTCTTTTTGTCTGGAGTGAGTGATTTGTCTTGCAATCCAGTTTTCTATTTCTTTTGCTTCTTCTAAAAGCGATAGTAGTCTTTTTTTATTGAATTGGTCTGGTTCAATTATTGTAATTTCTAATAGGACAGCAGCAGCATGATTAAGCTTGTCAAGCTTGTACTTTTTACTTTGTTGTTGATACCATTCGTGTATCTCGTCCCAACTTCTTATTTTCCCATTTTTTATCCCAGACTTAAGTTGCTCAAGTGCTTTTTTGCGTACTAATTGTCCTCCTACATTTATCCAGTCTTCCCGTTTGCCTTTATTTTTTTGAAGCAGTGCTTGTGATGATTTCAGGAAATTGTTGTACGACCGAGTCGATCCGATTAGCTCCTTAATGCAATAATAACGAACCAGCTTTCTAAAATTATCATAGGCTGCCTGCACTTTTAATAGCTTAACTGGCCTTTTACTGTTTTCAATATTTTCAAGATAAATAGGGGTGTTTTCGATCCATTTTGCAGCAGCTAGTAGTTCTTTTCTACCAACCACCATATCATTTTTAGCTGTTGCCTTTTTTGTTTTTGACTGAAAAGCGCGTCCAACACTTGATTCAAGTATTGATAGCCCCTGCAACAGTTCGTTTATAGTATCTGGGGCTAGAAAATCATACTCCAGGTAAATGGTTTTATCTAGTCTCTTGTCCCGGTCTACAAATTTTTCACTATTTCGTGCAAGTGCATAAAGATTGTAAGAGAACCAATATCCTGGCATAATGTGAAGTTCTTTGTTGTCCAGGCTATTGCTAACTAATGAAAAAGGAATTGGAACATTTAGTTCATATTGAAAATCTCCTTTTGCGAGCAGAGTATAGGAGGCAAATGTTGAGTTATGTTTAATACTTACGCAAAGCCCTGGCCAAAATCCTCTTCCGGCAACTAGTTCACCATCTGCGGCTCTTGAATTATGATTAGAACCAAGCGTTGCTCCTGCGGCCATGTTGCTTTGTCCCTGAATGGTTGCGGCACACAAAAATGAGTTATTGTGATGTTGTTCATGTCCGGGAAAAATCAACGAGTTAAGTACTTCGCAACATGAAATTGTTGAGTTGTCACCTAAGTAGGAGTTGATCAATCTGGCCCCATACTTTAATTGGGCATTTGTGCCCATCACAAAACGAACGGCTTTCACTCCATAGAATATTCTATTACCATAGCCAACAATTCCGTTTACTAGCTCACATCCCTCACCAATTTGCGTAGAGGCCTCAGGAGAGGATAGTATAGTAATATTCTTAAGTTTATTTGCTCCTTTGATATAAGCATCAGAACCTATCCAAGCATCTTTAATGATATCACAATTTTTGATAACGGTACGATCTCCAATTTTACCATAATACCCCCGCTTGCGATCAAATTTATCATCGGTGAACTCCTGAAATTTATCTAATAGCTTTTTGTCATCTCTGTATTTAGACCAAATCCATGCATCGGCAGCAAGCATGCCATTAAAGGGAAGCACTTTTCTTCCTCCGTTCTCATTAGCTAATTCCATCCAGATACGTACAGAGGGGTCTTCTCCTATTTTTACGACCCCATTTCCAAATTTAGCATGGTCAGTGCTGGAGAGTTCTTTGATGTTGACTAGCATGACATCATTTCCTGTAATGATATGACTCATAAAACTAATCTGGTCAATCACAACATTATCACCGATGTCACAACTGATGATGGTGCTATTGTAAATACCAACTGGCATGCGAAGATTGTTAAACTCATGAAAGAAAGGTTCTAGCTTGCCAATTCTTATTTTACCAAAAAAACTACATCGTTTTACCAGCTTAGGTTCAAATAAAGGAGAAACTTCAAGGTTGTTCCAGTCGTCCGCACTGTTATCATTTCGGACTAAAACCTGAATTTCCTTTGCAGTTAATTTCCTATATCTCGTTTTTGTGCGATGCTGCCTATTACGCAGGTAATATTCATCTTTTCCCTTTGGAATAAAGGCTGGATCGATAAATCCAAATCCCAAGGATGAAAGAGGTTGTTTGTTAATACTATTCATGGATAAGGATTAAGTTAATCACTCCACCGTCACTGATTTTGCAAGATTGCGTGGTTTGTCAACATCACAACCTCTGGCAACACCTATGTAATAGGAGAGGAGTTGTAGGGGAATGACTGTTAAAAGAGGAGCGAGCATTTCGTCGCATGGAGGAACTTGCATTACTGACTCGCTTAGATTAGCCGCTGTTTCATCTTCCTCTGTTATAACCGATATTACCTTTCCCTTGCGAGCTCGAATCTCTTGCATATTGCTTAATACTTTTTCATGGTAGCTGTCTTTAGTCGCTACAAATACAACAGGCAGATTCTCGTCTACGAGTGCGATGGGACCATGTTTCATTTCGGCAGCAGGATAACCTTCGGCATGTATATAAGAGATCTCTTTTAATTTGAGAGCTCCTTCCAATGCCACTGGGAAATTAGTTCCCCGCCCTAGATATAAAAAGTCTCGGGCTGTTGCGTATTGTTGTGCAATTTTTTTGATTGGTTCCGTATTGGCTAATATACTTTCTACTTTTTCGGGGATTGCTTCCAATTCGTTCAATAATGTATTGATGCGTTCAGCTGATAACGTTCCTTTTAGTTGTGCAATTTTTAATGCAACCATACTTAATACTGCTAGTTGTGCCGTAAAAGCTTTTGTGGACGCCACTCCAATTTCTGGTCCCGCATGTGTATAAGCGCCTGCATGACTCATTCTTGCAATGGAAGAGCCAACTACATTGACGACTCCTAAAATAATGGCACCTTTTGCTTTTGCATTTTCTATGGCAACTAGTGTGTCAGCTGTTTCTCCGCTTTGAGAAATGGCAATGATAACATCACCGGGATTGATGATGGGGTTTCTATATCGAAATTCAGAAGCGTATTCTACTTCTACGTTAATTCTGCAACATTCCTCAAAAATATATTCTGCAGTTAGGCCTGCATGCCAACTGGTTCCGCAAGCAATCATAATAATTCGGTTGGCAGCGCATATCTCCTTGGCGTATTGTTCAATGCCGCTTAAAGTGATTTTATTTTTTGATGCATCTAGACGACCGCGTAAACAATCATAAATGGTACGAGGTTGCTCAAAAATTTCTTTGAGCATAAAATGGTTGTACCCGCCTTTTTCAATTGCCGCTAATTCAATATCGAGCTTTTGTACATAAGGTGTTAGCTTTTCATTACCCAGATTTTTTAAAATCAATTCATCGGGCTTTACTATTGCCAGTTCATAGTCATTAACATAAACTACTTCTTTGGTATACTCTAGCATGGGTGAGGCATCGGATCCCAAAAAATGTTCTCCTTTTCCAACTCCAATCACCAGCGGGCTTCCTTTTCTTGCAGCGATGATAGTGTCGGGATTTTCTGCATCAAGCAAAAGAATCACATAGGCACCTGTAACTCTTTTAAGGGCCACTCGAATGGCCTCTTCAAGAGAGCATGAATTATTTTGTTTGATTTCATCAATAAAGTTCAAAAGAACTTCTGTGTCCGTATCACTTTTAAATTCGTAGCCTTTTTGTGTAAGTTCTTTTTTTAATTGAGCATAATTCTCAATAATTCCATTATGAATCATCGCTAGCTTTCCACTCGAAGAAAGATGGGGATGTGCATTTCTATCACTGGGCTCTCCATGCGTTGCCCATCTTGTATGACCTATTCCTGTTTTCCCACTTATGTCTTTTCCTACTGCATGCTCTTCCAAATCAGCAACCTTTCCCATCTTTTTGTAAACGCGAAGTGTTTTTTCATGTAATGCTACCCCTGCACTATCATAGCCTCTGTATTCAAGCCTTTTTAATCCTTTTATTACTACTGGGTAAGCATCGCGATGTCCTGTATAGCCGACAATTCCGCACATAGGAGGTGGTTAATTTGTCCAAATATATTCGAAGGACTTAATCAAAAAAGCAGAAAGAATACTTTTATAAGTATACTCTTATTAATAAAAAAAATTAGAAAGAAAACGTTAGAGAAGTACATCTTTTAGCATCAGATAGGCTGTGCCAAAATAAATTAATAAACCAGTCACGTCAACTAGCGTTGCAATAAAGGGAGTTGAAGAAGCTGCAGGGTCAGCACCTAATCTTTTAAGTAAAAGTGGAAGCATCGATCCCATCAACGTGCCCCATAGTACTACTCCTATCAGTGCTGCTCCAATGGCGATGCTAACTTGACTGTAATGTTCTCCAAAGAGATTCAAAAAATAATGTCCGCCTAGTACAATGCCACAACCAATGAGGCCTAGTGTGACACCCATGTATAAACCAGATTGAATTTCTCTACGCGCGATGCGCCACCAATCTTGAACTGTAATTTCTCCTAATGCCATGGCTTGAATAATCAAGGTAGCCGCTTGGGATCCACTATTTCCTCCACTAGAGATAATCAAGGGGATAAAAGTTGAAAGCACCAACACATGTTCTAATGTTTTTTGGAAACCTGACATGGCAGCAATAGTCAATGTCTCTCCAACAAAAAGGATGAGCAGCCAAATAATTCTCTTTTTGTAAAGTTTGAATAGCGGCACATCTAAATAAGGTTCTTCTAACGCGGCAGTACCTCCCATTTTTTGCATATCCTCACTAAACTCTTCCCCTGCTACCCACAAGATATCGTCAATGGTTACGATTCCTAAAAGCTTATTGCTTTGACTGACTACAGGCAACGCCACCCGGTTGTTCATTTTAAAAATCTCACTGGCAGTTTCTTGGTCATCTTCGGGATGCAAGGCAATGACTCTGCCATCAATGAGCTCTGCCACTTTTTTGTTTGGAGGACTGAGGATGATATCACTGATTCGGAGGTCATCAATTAATTCCCCCTTTTCATTAATTACATAGATTACGTTGATTGTTTCACTGTCCTTTCCGTATTTCCGAATTGTTGCAAATACCTCATTAATCGTATCGGTTGCATAGACATAAACATAGTCTGGCGTCATCAATCGACCGATACTATTTTCTGGGTAGCCTAATAAGGATAATGTGATTTTTCTTTCTTCAGGGTCGAGCAACTTGATCAATTCCCGGACAACATTACTCGGGAGTTCTTCAAGGAAGTCTGTACGGTCATCCGCTGGAAGTTCATTTAATAAAAGTGCTGTAGTGTTTGCAGGAAGTTTTCGAATGATACTCTTCTGGCTGGAAAGGTCTAAAATTTTAAAAACACTCGCGGCACGATGAATGGACATGGCAGCTACGATCGTCACATCCTCTTCAGGAAATTTCTCCACTAATTCGGCCACTTCACTGATGTTCTGGTCGTCCAGGAACGCATGTAGCTGCGACTGGTCATTTTGGGCCAGCAGCGCTTCAAATTCGGAAGCCAAAATGGATGGTGTTTGCTCCGTGGACATGGCCGCAAAAGTACAAAGGAAAATGCGTACTTCGTGTCAAATTGAAATCATGATTCTTCCTTCGTTGGTAGTGGCTCCTTCTTTGATACATGGAAGGGGAGTATTTACCACATCTCCATTGGCAGAAAATTGTGTTATTGAAATTTCGCCAGTCATTATAATGAATGCAGCTGATCGATTACATTTAGATCAGACCCTTTTGCATGATTATATTTTTGAATGGGGCGAAGACAGACAATCCTGTTGCATGGCTTTGGGATATGTTCCAATTTATAACCATGGATGTCCCAGTAATTGTGAGTACGAGATGGACTTTGAAGAAGGATTAATTCGAATTAAAACTGTACGTGCAATTGAGGTGAGTGAAGAGTTGTTGATCAATTACCATGGAGACGCAACAAATGCTGAATCCGTTTGGTTCAATGCACAATAATAAAAAACCCCGCCTAGGCGGGGTTTTTTATTATAAATAAGTTTGAATTAGAATTTAATCTGGCCTCTTAATTCACCATTCGGGAATGCAGCAGTTCTGATACTAACATAATACACTCCATTCAAAAGATTCTCTTCTGTGATTACCACGCCGTCGACAAACAAACGGCCACTGTAGGTTCCGCAAGTATTGTTTGTAAATGTTGAGCAACGAATGATGCTAGATAGTGTAAATAGTTGGATGGGGTTAGCAGGAAATCCGCTAGGTGCCATTCCATGGATTGACATACCTGGGATAGGGGTTGTTGCAATGGGTCCTGATAGGCCTGACCAACGAATGGTATAGGTTAAAAGTTTTGTCCCTGTATTGTAGTTCAAATCCATTGATCCAAGGGCTGGAGATGAGCTAGGAGGGAAATTGAGAGCACCGGTTAGAGGTACTTCAGAACGCACATACTCTTTGCGTACAAAAAGGTCCTTGTCTCTGTTGCAAGCACCAAGAGAAGTTAAAAGAGCGGCAGAAAATAGCAAAATGGCAGTAGTCTGGAGCAGTTTCATTGAAACAGATTTTCGTAAAAGTAGTATAATTTTTTGATTGGCAATATTTTTCAAAAAGGTCTGTGTGGAATGGGGAAAAACTATCCCATTTTCTTTTTGATTTCCTGTAGTTTAACCAAGGCTTCTAAAGGGGTCAGCCGCTCAATATCAATGGTTTCCAAGAAGGCCTTCCACTCCGCCAGTTGGGGGTTTTCAGCTTCAAAAATAGAGAGCTGCACCTTTGGGGTATTTGAGGAGCCGGTGGAATTGGCGGGGCTTTTTTTAGACCCCGTATTTTGGGTTGATTTTTCTAGTTCGGCGAGTTTTTTTTTAGCCATTCTCAGTAGTTCAGGGGGCATTCCTGCCATTTGAGCCACGTGAATTCCAAAGCTGTGTAAGGAGCCACCCGGAGCAAGTTTTCTGAGAAAGATTACTTTATTTCCTGACTCTTGATAAGTAATGTGGTAGTTTTTAGCTTTTGTAAACTGTTCTTCTAACTCGTTTAGCTCGTGATAGTGCGTGGCAAAAAGTGTCTTGGGCCGGTGAGGTGATTCGTGAAGAAATGCGGCAATGCTCCAAGCTATCGAAACGCCATCATAGGTAGCAGTTCCTCTTCCAATCTCATCCAATAAAACCAAGCTATTGGCGCTTAAATTATTAATAATCGAGGCTGTTTCGTTCATCTCCACCATAAAAGTGGATTCGCCTCCTGCTAGATTGTCGGCTGCCCCCACTCGGGTGAAAATCTTATCAGTGATAGGGACATTTGCTGCCGAGGCAGGTACATAATGTCCCATATGGGCTAATAAACACAACAGGGCAGTTTGACGAAGTAAGGCAGATTTTCCACTCATGTTAGGCCCAGTCAACACAATTAGCTGCTGGCTTTCTTTGTCTAAAACCAGATCATTGCCAATGTAAGATTGACCGGTGGGCAGGTTTCTTTCAATAACAGGATGTCTGCCATTGAAGATCTCTAACTTTTCATCAGTGTGTACGACAGGTTTGCAATAATTATATTGAATGGCATTGTTTGCAAAACAGCAAAAGCAGTCTACGATGGCTATTGCCTGCGCATTCTTTTGCAAAGTAGAAATATGTGACTGTAATTTATCTAGTAGCTGGTCAAATAACTCTCCCTCTATTTTTAGCATTTTTTCCTCAGCACCTAAAATTTTCTCTTCATATTCTTTCAGCTCAGCTGTAATGTAGCGCTCTGCATTCGTTAAGGTTTGCTTTCGGATCCAATCAGTAGGTACTTTTTCTTTGTGCGCATGAGTCACCTCTAAGTAGTAACCAAATACACTTGTAAAGCCAATTTTCAACGATGAAATTCCGGTGCGAGCAGCTTCTCGTTCTTGAATATTTTGTAAGTAATTCTTGCCGTTAGCTGCCAACTGTCTTAATTCGTCCAACTCTTGGTTGACGCCATTTGCAATTACGCTTCCTTTTTGTAGCTGTACCGAGGGATTTTCTTGAAGCGTTGAATTTATTAAATGATAGGTGTCGGATAATGGATCAAGTTGCTCTCCAATTTTTTTAAGAGTGTATTGGTTGGTTTTTTGTAGATGGGAATAGATTAGACCAGTTAGCTTTAAGAATTCAGCGAGTGATCGAACCTCTCTTGGATTTACTTTTCGTAGGGCAAGACGGGCAGCTAGTCTCTCAAGGTCTCCCAATTGATTCAAAGAATTGAGCAGTTCAGTTTTGAGATCCTTTTCTTGAATTAAGTATTCAACAGCATCTAGTCTCTCCTTAATCTTTTCTAATTCAATCAAGGGAAACAATAGCCATCTTTTTAATAGACGACCTCCCATTGGGGTCTGCGTATTGTCAATAACAGATAATAGAGTAGGGGTGTTTTCACGAGAGGGATAAATGAGCTCCAGATTTCTGATTGTAAAACGATCCATCCATAAAAATGAATGCCGATCTATGCGTTGCATCCGAATAATGTGGTGGAGATGCGGATGGTCCGTTTCTTTCAAGTAGTGGAAAAGAGCTCCTGCTGCAATTTGACCAAGGGTTAATTCTTCCACGCCAAATCCTTGCAACGATTGCACTTGAAAGTGCTTGATCAATAATTCTCTTGTATATGTCTCATCAAAGATCCACTCATCAAGTGTATAAGTATATGTTTTAAGCCCGAGTTGTTCTTTGAGTTGATGCTGGTGTTGTTTTTGAATAATCAGCTCTGCAGTAGGCAACCCTTGAATCAACTTATCGGCATAATCGCGATCACCTTGCGCAACAAATAACTCACCGGTGGAAATATCCAAAAAGGCTAAACCTAATTGCCCTGCAGCTCCTACATGTATGGCAAGTAAAAAGTTGTTGTTCCGTTGTTCCAGTATTTTGTCATTTACTGTAGTACCCGGCGTCAACATTTCTGTCACTCCTCTTTTCACAAGACCCTTTGCTTGCTTGGGGTCTTCTAGTTGGTCACATACTGCAACCCGGTGTCCCGCTTTTACCAACTTATGTAAATAAGTGTCTAGTGAATGATGGGGGAATCCTGCTAATTCAGATTCTGCAGCGGCACCATTATTTCTTTTTGTTAATGTAATGCCTAAAATTCGAGAAGCTAAAACCGCATCCTGTCCGAATGTTTCATAGAAATCTCCCACACGAAACAAAAGAATCGCATCAGGATACTTTTGTTTGATGGATCGATGCTGTTGCATCATTGGAGTTTCGCCAGAAGCTTTTTTTGCCATGAGGATTGGGTAGGAAAGATGACAAAAATAAGGAACCCTGCTTACCTTCGCCTTATGCGGAAACTGCAACTGGAAGAATTGGGGAGAAAGTCAATAGAGGAGCTGCGAGATCTCAAAAAAACTCCAATTATTGTAGTCCTTGAGAATATCCGAAGCGCCTATAATGTAGGTAGTGTATTTAGAACAGGGGATGCCTTCTTGATTGAGGCAATTTACCTGGTAGGATATACTGCATTTCCGCCCCATAAGGAGATTAGAAAAACTGCCTTGGGGGCAGAAGATTCTGTTAGCTGGCTACATTTTAAAACGATGGACGAAGCAATCCTCTCCATTCGTGGGAAAGGATACAAAATGGTTGCTGCAGAGCAAACCGATACGAGTATTCCGTTGCATCAACTTACGGAAGTAGAAAATGATGGCATGGCTATCATCCTTGGAAATGAAGTAAGTGGAGTAGAGCTGTCAACACTTGAACAATGTGATGCTGTTGTCGAAATTCCACAATTAGGCATGAAACATTCACTAAATATTGCTACTGCTGCTGGCGTTGTTTTGTGGGAGCTGGTTCGAAAGAAAATTAAAACATCCTTGTCGAATGCTTAAACAAGTGGCCAGTTACTTTAGTTTAGTTAAGTTTTCGCATACCATTTTTGCGATGCCATTTGCGTTTATTGGATTTTTCTTAGGAATCAAAAACAATGTGCATCAGTATACCGTAGCTCAACTTAGCACCCTATTTATTTTGGTTATTGCCTGTATGGTTTTCGCAAGAAGTGCTGCAATGGCATTTAATCGTTACCTGGATCGATATTATGATGCTTTGAATCCTCGCACGGCTACACGTGAAATTCCTAAAGGGATCATACGTCCCTCACATGCACTTTCATTTACGGTGGTGATGGCGCTTTTATTTGTTCTGACTGCTCTACTGATTAACTCGCTCTGTTTTATTTTGTCTCCTGTTGCGCTTGCAGTAATACTCGGGTATAGTTATACCAAGCGGTTTACTCCGCTTTGTCACTTAATATTAGGGCTTGGTCTTTCTCTAGCCCCTATTGGCGCTTACTTGGCTGTAACTGGACAATTTTCTCTGGTGCCTGTTCTTTTTTCTTTGTCAGTTATTTGTTGGGTTAGTGGATTTGATATAATCTATGCGCTACAGGATGTTGACTTTGATCGTTCTCAACAACTGTACTCGATTCCTTCCTGGGTGGGGAAATCAAAAGCGTTGCTGGTATCGCGCATACTACATGTTTGTAGCTTTTTTTTAATCGCTACTGCTGGTTGGAGCGGGGGTTTTGGCATCATTTATTGGGTGGGAGCAATACTTTATGGGTCATTATTAGTTTACCAGCAAGTACTAGTCAGACCACATGATTTAAGCCGAGTAAATTTGGCTTTTATGACAGCAAACGGGTTAGCCTCTGTTATTTTTTCCTTTTTTGTTATTGTTGATTTGTTTACATAGCATTGAATATGGCAAGGATCATGGCATTTGATTTGGGTGGAAAAAGAACTGGTATAGCTGTTACAGACCCATTACAACTAATTGCAACAGGATTGACCACAATTGATTCTCATACCTTACTTGCTTTTGTGAAAGAATATTTAAAAAAAGAAGAAGTTGAACGCTTTGTTGTGGGTTGGCCAACCAATTGGGATGATTCTCCTACGCATGGAACTGTCATTGCAGAAAAGGGAATTGCTTTATTGGCAAAGCACTTTCCCCAAATTCCCATTGTCAAGGTAGATGAGCGCTATACCTCTAAGTTGGCCAAAGATGCAATGCTAGAAATGGGCCTAAAAAAGAAAGACCGAAGGGATAAAAAGATCGTAGATGAGATAGCAGCTACCATCCTATTGCAAGATTATCTCCGTTCCATTCAGGGAACGTAACTTTGCATGTATAATGACACTTCCTATCGTAGCATATGGACATCCGGTTTTGAGAAATGTGGCTAGCCCCATTACTCCAGGTCAAATAGATTTAGAGCGCTTTATTGAGGATATGTGGGAAACAATGTATGCCAGTAATGGAGTAGGATTGGCTGCCCCTCAGGTTAACCAGCCAATTCGGGTGTTCACAGTGGATACGCTACAGTTATTTGAATCGATGGAAGAATCTGAGCAAAAAAATTACCCTGACAAACCCGGTCTTAAAGCTGTTTTTATCAATGCCAAAATTCTGGAGCTATCCGGTGAACCCTGGCCGTATTCAGAGGGCTGTTTGAGTATCCCTAAGATTCATGAGTCTGTGAGTCGTCCATCCACCGTGCGCTTGCAGTATATGAATGAAAAGTTTGAGCCATTCGAGCAAGTTTTTACAGGCATAACTGCGCGTGTCATTTTGCATGAATATGATCATATAGAAGGAAAATTATTCATCGATCATATATCTCCCCTAAAAAGAAAATTGCTAAAAGGCAAGCTTACTGATATTACCAAAGGAAAAGTAGCTGTTGACTACAAGATGAAATTTCATCTATGAGAATTTTTTTTCTCGCATTTTTAGTAGGATTTATGCAAGTTGGGTTCGCCCAATCTAGTGCTGCAGATTCAGCCGATGCATCACGATTACGTCAACTAATCAGTTTGTCAGAAGTAGTCCTGGATAGTAAGCTGGACGTAGCTCGTTTTATTGCGCAAGTAAAAAATGATACCACATTTTATAAGGCATTTCGTAACCTGCGTATATTAGAATTCACCTCTAGCAATGATATTCTTTTAAAAGATAAAAAATCACGTCCTGTAGCGCGAATGTTAAGTAAGACAAGGCAGCATCGTGAAGGCAGTTGTCGTCGAACAGAGGTTCTACAAGAAAAAGTGCAGGGCGATTTTTACCAGCGCGATGGATCTTACTCTTACTATACTGCTGCGTTATATAGTTCGCTTTTTTTTGCGAAAGGAACGGTATGCGGTGAAGACAATGTGGTAGCTGGTAAAACATTTCAGGCGCAGCAAGCAAAAGGATTGGCACGCCATAAGGAACAATTAAAAATGCTTTTATTCAACCCCGGCAAAAAAATTCCTGGAATTCCATTTGTAGGAGATAAAGTGGACGTATTTGATCAGCAACATCGCTCTCTCTATGATTTCTCCATTGACTATGTTGATTATCGGGGTGAGCCTTGTTATCTTTTCTCTATTCAAGCTAAGTCCGACTTGCGGCCGGGCCAACGAGATAAAATGGTCATCGACAAAATGATTACTTGGTTTAGTGTACGAACCATGGAAGTATTAGCTCGTCATTATACGATGAGTTACAATGCAGGCTTTTATGATTTTTCAGTTGATATTGAAGCTGAACTGATGCGGTATAAAAATTGGGTGGTTCCTTCTGTGCTTCGTTATGTTGGTAATTGGGATGTGCCTTTTAAAGAAAGAGAACGAGGAGTGTTTACTGCAACGCTCTACGATTTTAACAATTAACTGTTTTAGCGGGGAAGGGTAGTAGCATACTTTCTCCACTTTTCAATTACCTCTTCCATATCAGAAGGAACGGGACATTCAAAGTGTAAAGCCGCTTCTGTAACTGGATGAATAAATCCTAATGTTCGTGCATGAAGTGCTTGGCGATTGCAAATTGCAAAGCAGTTTTCTACAAATTGTTTATAGCGCGCATAAATTGTTCCTTTCACAATCTTATCACCCCCATAAAAGTCATCACTGAATAAGGGGTGGCCCAGATATTTCATATGCACGCGTATCTGGTGCGTACGACCAGTTTCCAGTTTGCATCGAATAAGCGTTACATACCCAAATCTTTCTAGCACTTCATAATGGGTAATTGCTTCTTTGCCGTGTTCTCCATCTGGGTATGCTTCAAATAGTTTTCTAAATCGTTGATGTCTTCCAACGTGTGCGCGAATAGTTCCGCTATCATTTTCTACATTTCCCCACACCAATGCGACGTATTCTCTTTTCACCGTGTGGTCAAAAAATTGTTTGGCTAACTGTCGCATTGCTACATCTGTTTTTGCTAGTACTAGCAAACCGCTTGTGTTTTTATCGATTCGATGAACCATGCCAAAGCGAGGCAATGTTTCTTCCGAGAGGGCCGGGTTGTTTTGCTGTAAATACCAGGCTACGCCATTTAATAATGTTCCATGATAGTTGCCACTGCCTGGATGAACTACCATTCCTGCAGGTTTGTTTAGGACCATCAGTGCAGTATCCTCATACACTATATTGAGGTCCATCTTTTCGGGTGTAACCTCAGTTTGTTCTGGGCTTATATCAGAATAAATTACAATTTGATCCTGTGGTTTTATCTTGTAATTGGCTTTGACGGGTAACCCATTTACCTGGACCATTCCCAGGTTCATGGCTTGCTGGAGTTTGTTACGACTAGCTCCTTCGATGCGGTTAGCTAAAAACTTATCAATACGGAGGGCTTCTTGCCCTTTGTCAACTTGTAAGGAAAAGCGCTCAAATAGTTCATCTGAACTATCCAATTTTTGATCGAGCGTTTCGTTGTTCATAATCGCAAAGGTAAAGCTTCAAACTTTGTAGGTAAATTTGCAATTCATGACTCCTCAAGTGTTATATAGGGATCTAGGTTTGCTCGATTATCAGCAGGCTTGGGATCTGCAGGAAAACATACTTCAACAGAGTATTGCGCAAAAAGCGCAAGGTTTGGTTCCTGCGCATCATTTATTGTTTGTTGAGCATCCTCCCGTTTACACGCTAGGTAAGAGTGGAAAACGCGAGCATGTGTTGATTGATGAGCAAGAAATGCAGGAGCGTCAAATTGCCTTTTTTCAGACTAATCGTGGAGGTGATATTACCTATCATGGACCAGGGCAACTAGTTGGGTATCCCATTTTTGACCTGGAACAGTTTTATAGAGATATTGGACGTTATTTACGTGAGTTGGAAGAAGTCATAATACTTACGCTGCAAGAATATGGTTTAAAAGGGGAGCGTTCCTCGGGGGAAACAGGAGTATGGTTAGACCCGGGTATTCCCGGTCGGGCTAGAAAAATCTGCGCAATGGGTGTACGTTGTAGTCGGTGGATTACCATGCACGGATTTGCCTTAAATATTTCAAATGACCTTTCTTATTTCAATCATATAATCCCTTGTGGAATACCAGACAAGTCTGTAACCTCATTGCAAAAAGAACTTGGCGTAACCTTAACAGTTGCTGAAGTAAAAGAAAAAGTGCTAAAGAAATTTGAGCAGGTATTTGGAGTAGAAATCAGCTACACTTGATTAAGGTTTATCGAGATACACTTTGTGTTTTTCAATAAGCCGACTATCCTCGTACAATTCGAATAAGAACCATCCAGCATGTAGAAAATTTATTTTATCTAGCTGAAAACTGGGTGCGGGTAGATTTTTTAATTCAAATAGAAACCGCTGGTCCGATTCATAAAATTTGATTCTATAACGTGCTAATCGCGCACGATTAGGAACTTGGATCCTAATATTTCCATCGGGGTGTGAAAAGACATAGAGCGAGGGCGCAAATGCATTGGGCTCTTCCTTTGTTGTAACAGCAGTGGGCATTTTAGCAGAGTCTCCTGCTCGATCAGGAATGATTTTATGCACTACAGGTTCAATTCTTTTCACTTCTAGGAGTGGCGTGCTGTTGGCACTAACACTATCTTGTTTTGTTGACTTTTCAATGAGTGTAGGGGGTATAACTGAAGTTGTTTTTGTTTGAACAGAAATGGGATCCTCAATTACTTTTTGTAAAGGTTCTTTTTTTGAATTGATTTCAGGGGCTGCTTTTTTTTCTTCAATCTCTAAGGGAGTTTGGGGTGCTATAGGCTTCTTATTTTCACTCGATTCTTCTGTGGTAAAATCTTTTACAGGCTTTTTTGCAGCAGAGAATAAATAATGGCCATTGTCCAACAATATGTACAGCCGGTAATACATGTGGTCATTAATAGCCTTATTATCTGCATATCCATTTTGTTTGGTAGTTGGATCTGGAACTGTTAGAATACTCTTAAAGCCTCTAGTACTATCAAAAGAACGTTGAATAGTAATTTGTGCGGTGTAAGGATAATTGTTGATCCAGCTGATCACATAGCGATCTCTCCCAATATCTTTTACCGTAAAATCAGGAAGAGGATTTTGTGCGAGCAATGGATTAAATAGCTGACTAAATAGTAAAAAAACAAGGTTGAATAATCGATTTGCTGGCATAATAGGTAAAGCAGGACTATACAAAGATACAAAGGAAGCGCAGCTGTCAGCTAAAATCAAGTTGACTCGCAGAAAGGGATCGATTTCCCTGTAATCCTCCGCTATGTATTAATAAAATGCGGCTATTTTTTTCAAAATAATTTTTCTCAACTAATTGGGTAAAGGCGTAAAAAAGTTTGCCCGTGTATACAATGTCAGTGGGAATATTAGTTTTCTTAAAAAAAGAATTCATGAACTGTATTAGTTGCGGAGGATGTTTTGCGTAGCCGCCCCATTCAAATCCTGTTTCCAGTCTCCAGTTTTTTTTATCGGAAGCGGTCTGTAGCTGAATTGCCTCTTCAAGCGCATTTGCTCCGTTGAGTACAGGGATGCCTATGCATTGACAACTTTTAGGTGCCATTGTAAGTAGACCTGCTAGCATGGTCCCAGTTCCAACGGCACAAAGTAGATGTGTGTATGACTTTTCTTGGGTTAAAGAAAAAAGTGTGGCTGCTCCCTTCACTCCAAGTTTTCCATACCCGCCTTCTGGAATAACATATAGATCAGACTGCGTACTGCTGTATTTTCTTTTTTGAGTTGAATAATCTGCTCTTGAAATAAATTCAATTTTCATGCCCCACGACGCTGCCTCTTGTAGTGTTGGGGTGAGTTGTTTAGGCGATTCCCCTCTCACAACACCGGTACATCGTAATCCCAATTCCTTGCAGGCAGCTGCCGTTGCAACCAGGTGATTAGACCAGGGCCCCCCGTAAGTGAGTATATGTTTCTTATTTGACTGTACTGCTTCCTGTAAATAAAATTGCAATTTGAACCATTTGTTTCCAGAAATCACAGGATGCACTTTGTCTAATCTCAAAACTTCGGCAATAAGTCCTTGAGCGGACAATTCATCCAGTACAATTGGATCAATGGTGGCTAAATCTTGTTGAATAAGTTGCATGCAAAGCGATTGTCGAAATTACGTGTAAATTTGCCCGGCAAAATTTATCCTATGAAACCCACCCTGGTAATTCTGGCGGCTGGCATGGCCTCTCGTTATGGAAGTATGAAGCAAGTTCAATCATTTGGCCCTGCTGGAGAAACCATCATGGATTATTCAATTTATGATGCCATTCGAGCAGGGTTTGGGAAAGTAGTATTTATCATCAGAAGTCAGTTTGCAGAACAGTTTCAATCTTTATTTGAGCCAAAACTAAAAGGGCGCATTCAAACTGAATATGTATTCCAAGAGTTGGACTCTCACATAAATGGCTATTCATTTCCTGCAGAACGCACTAAACCTTGGGGAACGGCGCATGCTGTGCTCTGTGCAAAGGAGGTAGTGAAAGAGCCCTTTGCAGTGATTAATGCTGATGATTTTTATGGTCGCAATGCTTTTGAACAAGCTGCTCAATTTTTGCAGCAGTCTTGTACTGCTTCTACATATGCAATTGTAGGCTATGATCTCACTTCCACTCTGTCAGCATATGGTACGGTCAATAGAGGAGTGTGTATGCTTGACCAGCAGGGAGATTTGGCTGGAATTACAGAACGAATCAATATTGCAAGGGTTGATCATGCAATCACTTGTGAGGATGGGTTAACACCATCAACACTTGGTGAAGACACAAAAGTCTCTATGAATTTTTGGTGCTTTGATCCTTCCTTTTTTTCACATACAGAAAGACAGTTCGCCTCTTTTTTGAAAGAGAATGGACAAGAATTGAAGTCAGAATTCTTTATACCCTTGGTTGCTGATCAATTCATAAAGGAGGGCGGTACCGTGAAAGTGGTATCTACTACCTCAAATTGGTTTGGTGTCACTTACAAAGAGGATGCACCATTTGTTCAAAATAGTTTACAGCAACTGATTGATGCAGGGGAGTATCCGCAATCAATTTGGGCTTAGTTTACTTTAACCATGTAAACGTAGTCCTGTACTCTTTTTACTTGCTCTGTTCTATCCAGACCATTAATTAAAGAACGGGAAGGTATACGTACAGAAGTTATTTCTGTTTCTTTTTTCATGGTTTCAATTACGTCGAGGATATACTTGCTCTGAACAGCAAATGCAAATCCTTGTGCGTCAGTTTGTCTTCCGTTGAGAATTCCGATTACTTCACCTCGCTTATTTAAAATTGGACTGCCGCTATTTCCTCGATTAGCAGCGATTTCAATTTGGCAACTTAATGTGTCGCCGTTGTATCCGGTACGAGCACTCAAATATCCCTGGCTATACACCACTTCATTGCGGGGGTATCCTAACGTAAAAATGGGTTCTGCTAGCTTTCCAGCTTGTTTGCTAAACCCATAGGGAAGGTTGCTATAGGATTTGAAGTTTTCGTCATCAACTTTTAAAATAGCAAGATCTCTTTCTACATCTTGATAGACAACTTTTACAAGATATTCTCCTCTATTATTTTGTATCGCGATTTGTTTGGCGTCTTCAATTACGTGGGCATTGGTAACAAGATATCCTTTCGTGTCGATCATAAATCCAGTTCCTCCTGTGGTGAATGGAATATTTTGCGGAACAGAACTTGTTTTCTTTTTGATTCGATCAATTTCGGAAGCCTGTTTGCGTGTTTTGTCTTCCAGTAGAGAAAACTTTTTATTGAGCTCCTCAAATTTTGTGTGCGGAGAGTTTGGTGAAATAATCCACACAAGAGAAGTAAGTACAAGTGTAGTGATCACGGCAATAGACGCGGCAATGGCACTGACACGTTTGTAGCGGTTCCATAGATAAACTACTCTTGCTTTTCCTTGTAGGCGGGCAGAATTGATTTGCCCCTCCTCCGCTAAATGAAGGTGAATATCATTGAGTAATGTCCGAAAACGCTTTCTTTCTCCCAGTCGGTTCATTTGCTGTAGAAAAAAAGTATGCTCAACCACCAATTGATCAACCTCGGCATTGCTTTTACGCAATTGCTCAAACTGCACGCGCTCATCAGGATTCATTTCTCCTCTGATGTAACGTTCTACCGAATCCAATAACCGCAACTCATCCATTTTCATTTCCATTTTTATACTGCGTAAAGAATATCTTTTTCAAACGCATTAGGCATTTGTATTTCTGGTTTTTGGCATTGTCCGCATTGGTATACCCAAACTGCGAAGCGATGTCCTGCATATTCATTTTGTTGATGTAATAGGCCTCCAACAAGCTTTTGCAGGGTTCACCCAGGTTTCCAATGGCCTTATTCATCAGTTCATAATCGGCATCTCTTTTTTCGTGTGCAGCCATGTCTTCTTCCACACTCACCGTTAATTCCACCTCTACGTCTGGTGTAACGTATCGGCTGTTTTGCTGTAACCTTTTGAGCCACAATCTTTTGCAAACCGAATAGAGATAGGTTTTAAGCTGACAGTTCAATTCAAAGGAACCCATCTGAACTTTCTCATAAAGAACTACTAGTGCCTCCTGAAATATATCTCTCGCGTCATCTGATGACCCACTATTATTGATGACCAGGGTCTGGATCATATTGAAATGACTCTTGTAAATCAATTCAATACTCTTCCGATCTCCCTCCGCCAGCCCTTTAAGTAGGTCGTTGTCTATCAATTCAGGTTTCACGATCCGCTCTTTTTTTAATACAAGTTTTTAAAAATAGTAACCCGGGGTGGATTCTAAAAAAAAATCAGCCATAACGGGTTACCTTTTGCAAAAAAGGGTATAAATTCGCGAAATATTTCACAAAACACAAAAACTAAACCAAATGAAGAAGTTTTTTGCAATTGCCTTCATCGCTGCTACTTTGGTAGCTTGCAATGGCGGTGGAGAAGCTACTCCTGCTGCTGACACAACTGCTGCAACTGTTGACACAACTGCTGCTGCTGATACTACAGCTGCTGCTGCTGATACTACAGCTGCTGCTGCTGACACTACAGCTAAGTAATTATTGCGCAAGTAATTGCCGAAGGCCGTTCCCCCGGGAACGGCTTTCTTTTTTTTCTTCTAATACTACACATGCATACATTTGAAACGCTCGGATTAAACGCTCAACTCGTAAAATCAGTAACACAACTGGGATTTACCACCCCAACTCCCATACAGGAAAAGGCAATTCCTGTTTTACTTCAAGGAACAAAAGACTTTATTGGATTAGCACAAACAGGAACTGGAAAAACGGCTGCTTTTGGCCTCCCTTTATTGCAACTGGTCGACCCTCAGTTTAGACAGCCCAGTGCATTGATCATATGCCCAACCAGGGAACTCTGTTTACAAATAACTGGTGATTTAAAGAAATTTCAACAAGGAAACGAAACCGTTCAGGTGACTGCGGTTTATGGGGGGGCTTCCATTGTCGGCCAAATTAAAGACCTGAAAAGAGGTACGCAAGTGGTTGTAGCTACGCCCGGTAGATTAATTGATTTGATCGAACGTCGTGCCATCAATTTAGAGAATATTGAATATGTGGTGTTAGACGAAGCAGATGAAATGTTGAATATGGGTTTTCAGGAGGATATTGAGTTTATACTTCAGAATACTCCTAAACGAGAAAGCACTTGGCTGTTTAGTGCAACAATGCCTCCAGAAATTCGTAAGGTTAGTAAAAAATATATGCAATCACCTGTTGAGGTGACGATTGGTAAAGTGAACGAGGGCAATGCGGCCATTGACCATCAGTTTTATCAAACGCAACATCACAACCGGTACGAGGTGTTGAAAAGAATCATTGATTTCAATCCCGGAATGTTTGGCATTGTATTCGCTCGAACCAAAGCAGATGCCCAAGAGATTGCAGAAAAGTTAACACGCGAGGGGTACGATATTGATGCAATTCATGGTGACTTAACGCAAGCCCAACGCGATAAAGTGATGGGTGCTTTTCGCGAGCGCGTATTGAAATTATTAGTAGCCACTGATGTTGCAGCGCGTGGGATAGATGTAAAAGATATTACGCACGTAATTAATTATGAATTACCTGATGATACAGAAGTGTACACGCATAGGAGTGGTCGTACAGGTAGAGCAGGTCGTAGCGGGTTATGCGTATCAATTGTGACTCCAAAAGAAATGTATCGGTTAAAGCAAATTGAACGTTTAGTCGGTACTCGTTTTCATCGAATGGATATTCCTTCGGGAAAAGATGTTTGTCGGAAGCAGTTTTTCCATTTTACAGACAAATTGCTTCAAGCAGATATTACACATGGCGAGTATGAGACCTATGTGCCGATGCTTCGGGAAAAATTTCAGGATGTGAGTAAAGAAGAAATTTTAAAGCGTGTTGCTGCATTGGAATTTGATCGTTTTCTCCGGTATTATGAAAATGCCTCTGATCTAAATTTAAGTGGAGCACAAGGTCAAGGCCGAGCAGAGGGAAAAGGAAGCAGAGAAGGACGTGGAAACAGACAACAGGGAAGTGGAGGCTACCAACGCTTATTTGTCAATTTGGGAACAAAAGATGGGTTTTATAAGGCAAGTTTACTCCAATTTATCTTGGATATGAGTGAGCTGCCAAAATCTGTATTAGGAAAAGTAGATTTGAAAGAAAAAAATAGTTGGATAGAAATTGAGCAACGCTCTGCTTCCAAAATGATCAAATCGTTGGATGGGAAAAGTTTCAAAGGCCGCAGAATTCGTATGAATGATGCAGACCAGAACAGCTTTTCCAAAAAACGATAGGGATAGGTTTAAATTTTACCTTTGCACTATAGACGTATGAGTGCAACCTCTTCTGAATCACTTCAAATTTTATGGCAAAAGCGGCCCTTTATCATAAGCGGTCCTTGTAGTGCTGAAACAGAAGATCAACTTAGAGAAACAGCTTTTCAATTAAAGAGTACTAATCGCATTGATCTATTACGTGCGGGGATTTGGAAACCAAGAACAAAGCCCGGATTGTTTGAAGGCGTTGGTGCTAAAGGCTTAGCTTGGCTTGAGCAAGTATCAAACGAAACTGGTCTCCCCACTACTGTTGAGGTAGCCAATGCAAAACAGGTAGAAGAGGCTTTAAAACATAATGTTTCTGTATTATGGATAGGGGCACGCACGACTGTCAATCCATTTAGTGTGCAAGAATTGGCAGATGCGCTTCGCGGTGTGAAAATTCCTGTGTTAATCAAAAATCCAATTAACCCCGATCTGGATCTTTGGACTGGTGCTGTAGAGCGAATTGCGGGAGCTGGAATTGAATTGATTGGGCTTATTCATAGAGGGTTTAGCACATTTGGTGAAACAGGTTATCGCAATAATCCGTTATGGCAATTAGCAATCGAAATGCATCTACGCCATCCGGATCTATTGTTCTTAACAGACCCCTCTCATATTTGTGGACGTAGGGATATTATTCCTGAAACAATTCAACGCGCGATTGATTTGGGTAGTGATGGACTTATGATCGAGTGTCATCGCGATCCTGATAAGGCATGGAGTGATGCGGCACAACAATTGACTCCATTGCAATTACAGCAGATTTTTGAAAAAGTTATTTGGAGAAAAGTGGATAGCTCCTCCTCTCAATATCATACCGCCTTAGACGCTCTTCGAAGAGAAATCAATCAATATGATGAGGAAGTGTTACAAATTTTATCCAGAAGAATGCGAGTTGCTGAAAAAATTGGTCAATATAAAAATGAGCATCAAATAACAATACTTCAAACAGCACGGTGGCAAGAACTATCCCGAAGAGTTCTTGAAAAGTCTGAACAGTTGGGGCTTACTACAACTTTTTTGACACAGTTTTTGGCCGCTATTCATATGGAGAGTATCACGCACCAAAAAAGTGTATTGGATCAACTTCAAAAAAAGTCATAACGTGAAAAAGAGAATATTTAAAGTGGATGGGGTTGCTACCGCTTTTTATTTCAATGCCAAATTCAAGTTCCTCTCAAAATTAGTGGACAAACGATCTACTGTTTTATTAACGGATGAGCATGTTTACAAATTTCACCAACCAAAATTTGCTGGATGGAATGTGATTGTATTGAAAGCCGGTGAACAATTTAAGATTCAGGCTACAGCAGATGCCATTATAGAAAAACTGCTGGAGATGGGCGCAGACCGAGGTACAATGCTCATTGGAGTAGGAGGAGGAGTTATTACAGATTTAACAGGTTATGTAGCGTCTGTTTATATGCGAGGGTTGTCATTTGGTTTTGTGCCTACCACACTACTCGCGATGGTTGATGCCTCAGTTGGGGGAAAAAATGGTGTCAACCACGGCACATTCAAAAACATGGTTGGTACAATTCGGCAGCCAGTATTTCTTCTTATTGATTATTCCTTTCTGCGTACACTTCCTCTTGCTGAATGGCAAAATGGCTTTGCAGAAATTATCAAACATGCTATTTGTTTTGACCGTACTCTTTTTCAACAGCTTGAAAAAAAGACCTTGGACAACTATCAAAGAAATACAGCTGCCATCGATCTGCTTGTTCAGCGAAATATTGTATTGAAAATGAAAGTAGTGGGGTTGGATGAAAAAGAAAACGGAAAACGAAAGCTTTTGAATTTTGGGCATACTGTTGGTCATGCACTCGAAATGAAATATGAGCTTTCACATGGACAGGCAATTTCTTTAGGAATGGTATTTGCAGCCAAAATCTCTACGGTAGTTCAATCCTTTAAGCATTTAGATCGTTTACAACGCTTATTACAATCATACGGATTGCCTACACAAGCATCGGTCAACTGGAAGAAACTGATTGCTACCATGCGTATGGATAAGAAGAAAAAGGGAGACCGATTGGGCTATATTTTGGTTGATCAGATCGGGCGTGCGATTCAAAAGGAAATGACATTTAAAAAATTGGAACAGCTATTAAACGCAAAACTTTGATTCCTACTCTTCGCTCTTCAAGTTTGCAAGGGGCTGTTCTTGCTCCACGGTCAAAAAGTGTGATGCAACGAGCATGTGCAGCTGCATTGCTTGCTGGTGGCGAAACAATTTTAGAGACACCAGGTAATTCGCAAGATGACCTTATTGCGCTTGCTATAATTCAGCAATTAGGGGCAACTGTCCAAAAAATGGAAGGAGGGGCTATTAAAATTATAAGCAAAGGGCTTTGTGTTAATGAACCGTTAGCGTTAGAATGCGGGGAATCAGGACTTAGTTGTCGACTTTTCACTTCGATTGCTGCACTAACTTCCTATCCAGTAACTATCACCGGTAGTGGCAGTTTACTTCAACGCCCGCAGCACTTTTTTTCTAAGGTCTTTCCTCAATTAAACGCACAAGTCATTACAGAAAATGGATTTCTTCCATTACAGGTAAAGGGTCCATTGACTCCAAGAGATATTATGGTGGATGGCTCAATGAGCTCTCAGTATTTGTCAGGGTTGCTCATGGCTTATAGCGCATCTGGAATCAGTAATGCTACAATTACAGTTGACCAACTCGTTAGTAAACCCTATGTTGATCTCACATTAGCGATCATGCAAAAATTTGGATTACGTACACCTGTTCAAATCGATTATTCAACATACCGTTTTACACAAGAGTCCATTGCAGCGAGCAGCCTTCTTGCCAAGAGAAATTTTAAAATTGAGGGTGACTGGAGTGGAGCAGCTTTTTTGTTAGTAGCAGGTGCATTAACTGGACGTGTTCAAATAAAAGGGTTGAGTCAGCAATCATTACAGGCGGATAAAAAAATAGTAGATGTATTGCAGCAATCAGGCGCTAATCTGAAATTTAATGACGATTCAATCTTTGTTCAGTCCGCCCCATTGCATGCCTTTACGTTTGATGCTACTGATTCTCCCGATTTATTTCCTCCATTGATTGCCTTGGCATCTTTTTGCCAAGGGGAGTCACGGATTTCTGGAGCCGAACGATTACAGTTTAAAGAAAGTAATAGAGCAATAACGTTAATTGAAGAATTTTCAAAATTGGGTGTCTTTATTCGTGAAGATGCAGGTAGTTTGGTTATACAAGGAGGGTCTGCTATCAAGGGGGGTACTGTGAAGGCACATGATGATCATCGTATTGCCATGGCACTTGCAGTTGCAGCTCTTCGTTCAAGCGAAGGGATTAGAATAGAGCAGGCAGACTCCGTGCGAAAATCGTATCCCGATTTTTTTAAAGATTTAGCAGAACTCCATGCATCTGTATCTTTGACAAACTAAATTGATATCACCTTGAATGCTTTTGGTAGAATATTTCGTGTGCAAATTTTTGGTGAATCGCATGGTTCAGTTGTGGGTGTATTGATTGACGGATGTCCAGCTGGTATTTCATTGGTTCCAGAGCAATTTGCAGCAGATTTAGCAAGAAGAAGAGGAGGACAACAGCCAGGTAGCACACCTCGAGTTGAGGAGGATATTCCAATTTTTAAATCGGGCGTTTTCAATAATAAAACAACAGGTGCCCCTATCTTAATTGAATTTGAAAATAAGAATACAAGAAGTTCCGATTACGAAGCACAACGAAAAATACCTCGTCCTGGTCATGCAGATTTTGTAGCCTCTAAAAAGTTTGGAGGATTTGAAGATTACAGAGGAGGCGGACATTTTAGTGGTAGGTTGACTGTTGCTTTAGTAGCAGCAGGTGTTGTGGCAAAAGCCGTTGCAACGAATTTGTCTTTCCATGCAAATCTTATCGAGGTAGGTGGAGAGAGCATCATAGAAAAAGGAATGGAAAAAGCCTTATCTAATCAAGATAGTGTGGGAGGATTGGTTGAATGCAAAGTCAATAACATCCCTATTGGTTTGGGGGAGCCTTTTTTTGATTCAGTTGAATCATTAATTGCGCATGCTGTTTTTTCTATTCCTGCCGTGAAAGGAATCGAGTTCGGAGCAGGATTTGCTGCAGCAAAAATGTACGGTAGTGAACATAATGATTCTATTGTATCCAATCAGGGGCGCACGGCTACAAATCATGCGGGTGGTGTGAGTGGAGGTTTATCCAATGGGAATGAGTTGATATTCCGAGTAGCTATCAAGCCTACTTCTTCTACGCCAAAACAACAAGAAAGCTTAAATATTGATTCCGGCAAAGTAGAAACATTTACGATTCACGGCAGACATGATTTGTGCATTGCGCTTCGTGTTCCTGTTGTAGTTGAAGCCGTAACGGCAATAGTTTTAGCAGACTTGCTTCTATTGGAGCAGCAAATTCCTCGCGTTACTGATTAATAGATTTTATATTCAATTTTTTAAAAGGGATGTCAAGAATTGAATAGGCAGAGGGGTTGGGTAGGGCATAATGCCACCACTCTGTTTCTAGTGCATTAAATCCAGCTTGCGTCATTATACTTTTTAGTAAATATCTATTCCTTGCTATTGGTGCAGGTAGATTTTCAAAGCTATGGTGTGCTGTGTCTGAGAAATTGTCAAATCCAGTGCCCATATTTAATTCAGCGCCAGATTTTAAATCGTACAAGGTTAGGTCTACTGCAATTCCTCTATTATGCCCGCTTCCTTTAGAAGGATTCGCGACGTAACGTTCATCTTTAATTAATTTCCAGAACCGCAGGGTAACTCGAAAGGGTCTGTAGGCATCAAAAATTTTTATTCCAAGTCCATATTGTCGTAAACTATCTGCTGCTTTTTCCAATGCCTTTGCTGCGGCCACACGTAAGAAACTGGATCGGGTCCCTTTTGGATACATTCTTTTTCCAGTAAAATTTTGCTCGGTGGCGTAACGCAAATCATAAATCAGTCCCGGAATCAGTGTTTGAGGATCGACCATATTCAACGCTGATGAACGTTGTATCTCTTTTTGATGGGCGGCTACTGAGGATACTCTTTTGGGATACTTTCGCTGCTCAGCGAGCTGACCATGGCTATCAGTATGTGTGAAAAAAAGAAAAAAAAGGAGGCAAAAAGAGGGCGATTTCATGCGTTTTGGCTCAAATGGTGGAAAAGGTACCACGAATTGGGGGATTTTTTTTATTTTAGGATGTTGAACTTACCCGTTATTTTTGCTCCGGATAAAACCAAACTATTGACTTATGAAGAAATATCTTCTTTTTGCCATAACTGGCACCTTTCTTTTTGCAACATCAACTTTTGCACAGGATGCAAAGGGTCTACCTAAATCATTTGGTGTCAGCTTTTTCTTAAACGATTTTGCTACTGCAGCTCGTATCCGTACCACCTCTCTTAATACTGTGGTGAGTGAAAAGTCTTTCTCCCGAGTAGGAGAAATGAGTGCTGGATTAGCAGTAAACTATTTCAAGCAGATGCAGCCTCGCATGAGTTATGCCGCTTCACTAGGGTTGAGTGGCATGCGCTATCCTATGCCAGGTCGTAACATTACCAAGAGTAGTATGCTGGTTGATTTTTCAGCTACACTCAACTTGATGATGACAACTGACGAATACTACGTGCAACCCTACCTTATGCTGGGCGTGGGTGGTCACAAATATGGAGTGCATTATGGCGCCTACCTCCCTGCAGGATTAGGTCTAAAATTGAACATCTTTGAGGATGCCAATGTATTCGTAACCTCTACTTACCGTGTACCTGTTACGACAGAGACGGCTAACTACCACTTTCAACATGCAATTGGTATAGCCGCACCACTCGGAAAGAAAAAATAATAGCTTCAGAAAGTATCGAATTATGACCCCGCCTCAAAGCGGGGTTTTTTTATGCAATTCCCTTACCTTTGCGGCCTCAAATTTATCTAACCGACCATGGCAGACTTAAAGTTTCAACGGAATTTCGGTATTGCTGCGCACATTGATGCGGGTAAAACCACTACTACGGAGCGTATACTCCGTTATACAGGGATGATCCACCGTATTGGTGAGGTGCACGAGGGTGCAGCTACTACCGACTGGATGGAGCAGGAAAAAGAAAGAGGTATTACCATTACTTCTGCAGCGGTTAGCTGTAAATGGAATTTCCCTACTGATAAGGGTAAAAACACTCCTGAAACAAAGCCTTACTATTTTAACATTATTGATACGCCCGGTCACGTTGACTTCACAGTAGAGGTGGAGCGTTCAATGCGTGTATTGGATGGATTGATCGCACTTTTCTCTGCTGTAGACGGAGTAGAGCCTCAATCTGAAACCGTTTGGCGTCAAGCTAATCGCTATGGCGTCCCTCGTATCGGCTTCGTTAATAAAATGGACCGTGCTGGTGCTGACTTTTTGAATGTTGTTAAGCAGGTGCGTGAAATGCTTGGATCAAAAGCAGTGCCTCTTCAGTTGCCAATTGGTGCAGAGGATAATTTCAAAGGGGTGGTGGATTTGATTAAAATGAAAGGAATCATCTGGCACGCTGAGACTGAAGGAATGACTTTTGACGAAATTGATGTTCCTGCTGATATGTTGCAAGAAGCGCAGGAGTGGAGAGCGAACTTGGTTGAAGCTGTTGCAGAGTATGATGATACTTTGATGGAGAAGTTCTTCGAAGATCCTAATAGCATTTCTGAAGCTGAGATTCATGAAGCAATTCGTAAGGCAACTATCGATTTGTCGATCGTTCCGATGATGTGTGGTTCTTCTTTCAAAAATAAAGGAGTACAAACTGCTCTAGATGCGGTTTGTCGTTACCTGCCTTCGCCAATTGATATTCCTGATACGAAAGGAACACATCCTGATACAGGAGAGGAGTTAGTGCGTAAAGCAGATCCTAAAGAACCTTTTGCTGCCCTTGCCTTTAAGATCATGACCGATCCATTTGTAGGGCGTTTGGCGTTCTTCCGTGCTTATTCTGGTCGTTTGGATGCTGGATCGTATGTGCTTAACGTTCGTAGCGGTAAAAAAGAGCGTATCAGCCGTATCATGAAAATGTTTGCTAACAAGCAAAATCCTATCGACTTTATTGAAGCCGGTGATATCGGAGCAGCTGTCGGATTTAAAGAAATCAAAACCGGAGATACACTTTGTGATGAAGATCATCCAATCACATTGGAAAACATGTTCATCCCTGAGCCTGTAATCGCCATTGCAGTAGAGCCTAAAACGCAGGCAGACGTTGATAAAATGGGTATGGCAATCGCCAAGCTTGTTGAAGAAGATCCTACACTTCGTGTAAATACTGATGAGGAAACTGGACAGACTATTCTTCGCGGAATGGGTGAGTTACACTTGGAGATCATCATCGATCGTATGCGTCGTGAATTCAAAGTAGAAGTAAATCAGGGTGCACCTCAGGTAGCCTACAAAGAGGCATTCACGGCTACAATTGAACACAGAGAGACACTCAAAAAGCAAACGGGTGGTCGTGGTAAGTTCGCTGACATTGTCTTCAATATGGGTCCTGTTGACCAAGAATGGCAAGCGGAAAATCCTGATAAAAACTACCAATTTGTCAATGACATTTTTGGAGGATCTATCCCTCGTGAATTTGTTCCTGCTATTCAAAAAGGATTTGAACAAGCAATGACTACAGGTGTGTTGGCTAGCTATCCTGTTGCTAATTTGAAGATTCGTGTATTTGATGGTAGCTTCCACGCTGTTGACTCTGATTCAATGTCATTTGAACTTTGTGCAAAGCAAGGATTCCGTGAAGCAGCTCGCAAAGCAAAACCTGTATTACTCGAGCCAATCATGAAGGTTGAGGTAGTTACACCTGATCAATACATGGGTGATGTAACAGGAGACTTGAACCGTCGTCGTGGAATGATGGAAGGGATGGATAGCCGTGCTGGTGCACAAGTTATCAAGGCAAAAGTTCCATTGAGCGAGATGTTTGGTTATGTTACACAGCTTCGTTCACTTTCATCTGGACGTGCTTCTTCTACTATGGAATTTTCTCATTATTCTCCAGCGCCAAATAACATCGCTGAGGAAGTAATTGCCAAAGTGAAAGGAAAAGCAACATCATAATTTCTTTCCAATTAATACGCAAAGGCCGCTTCACCTGAAGCGGTCTTTTTTTTTAGGTGAACTTCTCTCCCAAAGCAATGCAGTTCCGGTCTCGCCTGCACCACAACGGCTAAAGAACGACATCGTTCGCCTAAAGCCGTCAAACTCGGCCTCCCGCCTGTGGCGGTCGGCCTCAAACAGCGCCGACTTTTAACGGCTCACTCGCCGTTCTTCCGGGCGCCGTTGTGCTGAGGGCTTCGACCAGAGTCTGCCTTGCTTTAGAAAATACAATCTCCTGAAAAACAGGCCATTAAGCCGCAGTCGCCGTAATGGGAAAATTATTTTAAATGGGGCTAAAAATTGCGTGATAACTATTTGGTTGGTACGGAGTTCTCACTTACCTTTGCATCCCCTAAAGAAAAAGGGAAAATCACACATGTCGCAGCGAATCAGAATAAAATTGCAATCTTACGATCACAACTTGGTAGACAAGTCTGCTGATAAGATCGTAAAAACCGTACGTAGTACTGGCGCGGTTGTAACAGGACCTATTCCTCTTCCAACGCGTACAAAAATTTTTACCGTACTACGTTCACCTCACGTTAACAAGAAGAGTCGTGAGCAATTTCAGTTAGCGACACATAAGCGCTTATTGGATATTTATACATCCACTAGCCGCACAGTTGATGCATTGAGCAAATTAGATTTGCCCAGTGGTGTTGAAGTAGAGATCAAAGCGTAGTTGCTTTGAAAATTTGCGTAAGGGAATTCGCAACTCCCATAGTTCTTATAATTGAATTTTTGAAACAATCGCCATCTCTCAATTGACACTCTAAACAAGTGGCAAAAAAAGAGCGCTGGCTTTTAAACATAAAACAAGCCATTCAGGGTTTGTTTACTGCCGGTACTTCCCCAGAAAGGAAAAGGTCGGTGGCAAACGGGGATTGAAGTCTGAACGATCGTGTTCAGATTGTCCCAATAACCTTGTAGGCACAAAACCGAAGAACATGAAAGGTATTATTGGGAAAAAGGTCGGAATGACCAGTGTATTCGATCCCTCTGGAAAGCAGACCGCCTGTACGATCATCGAGGCGGGTCCTTGTGTGGTTACACAAGTAAAAACAAAGGAGTCTGATGGCTACAGCGCACTTCAGCTCTCTTATGGTGACAAGAAAGAAAAGCGTGCTACAAAAGCCGAAGTCAACCATTTCTCCAAATCACAAACTTCTCCTAAGCAATTCTCTAAGGAATTCCGTAATTACTCTATCGAGAAAAATCTCGGTGAAACAATTACTGTCGATATTTTCTCTGAAGGAGAAACAATCGAAGTAGTTGGTACTACTAAGGGTAAAGGTTTCCAGGGTGTTGTAAAGCGTCATGGATTTAGCGGGGTAGGTGAGCAATCACACGGTCAGCACGATCGTCAGCGTGCACCCGGATCACTCGGTAACTCTTCTGATGCCAGCCGTGTAATGAAAGGTATGCGTATGGCTGGTCGTATGGGTAATGATCGAGTAAAGATGAAAGGCCTTAAAGTGGTTAAAATCTTTGCAGAAAAGAATTATATCCTAGTGAGTGGATCTGTGCCAGGTCACAATGGTTCCATTGTACTGATTCAAAAATGAGTGCAGCATTCACAACTGAAAAACTGAAATGAAAATGAAACTTGACGTTTTAAATACAAAAGGAGCTACCACAGGTCGCTCAGTAGAATTACCCGAAGAGATTTTTGGTGCTGAGCCAAATAATCACGTGATCTATTTAGCTGTTAAGCAGTATTTAGCTGCACAGCGCCAGGGTACGCACAAAGTAAAAACACGTGCAGAAGTAAAAGGAGCTAGCCGCAAATTGCATAAGCAAAAAGGTACGGGTGGTGCTCGTAAGGGTAATATCCGTAACCCTCTTTACAAAGGCGGTGGTACCATCTTTGGACCTAAGCCTCATAGCTACTCTATTAAGGTGAACAGAAAGGTGAAGGATTTGGCTAAGATTTCTGCATTAAGCTACAAGGCAAAAGACAATGCAATTGTAGTTGTAGAAGATATCACAATGGAAAAGCCAAAGACTAAGCAGTTCATGGAAATCCTTGGTAATCTTAAGGTGGCTGACAAGAAAGCACTCTTTATCACTCCTGACTATAACGATAATGTTGAATTGTCTTTACGTAATGCTCCCTCTGTGATGGGTGTTTTACTAAGTGATATCAACACATACGACATCGTTAATTCTGAAGTGCTGGTATTAACGGAAAGCGCTGCTAAAATATTTGCTGAGGAAGAAGGTAGCGAAGCATAACTAATTGAAAAAAACAAGCGAAATGAAACTTTCAGAAGTATTGATTAAGCCCATCCTAACTGAAAAGGCTAATGCCCAGCAGGAGAAATTACGTCGCTTTGCTTTTAAAGTAGCACGTAAGGCAAACAAGCTTGAGATCAAAAAAGCAGTAGAGAGTTTTTATGGAGTCACTGTAACAAATGTGAACACATCTGTAGTGCCTGGTAAAAATAAAACTCGTTTCACCAAGAGTGGATTTATTGCTGGTCGTAAGCCTGCTTACAAAAAAGCATTTGTAACTGTTGCCGAAGGCGAAACAATTGATCTGTATTCAACTATTTAATTGTAAAAACGAATGGCTTCAACAGCCGCAAATGTTGAAATAAAAGTAAACTAACATGTCACTAAAGAAATTTAAACCGATTACCGCAGGAACCCGCTGGAGAATTGGAAATTCCTATGCTGAGGTTACTACTAATGTTCCTGAGAAGAGCTTGATTGAAGCAAAGCCTCGTACTGGTGGACGTAATACTTCTGGTCATCTTACGATGCGTTATCGTGGTGGTGGACACAAGAAGAAGTATCGTATCATCGACTTTAAGAGAAATAAATCTGGTGTTGCAACTGTTGAATCTATTCAGTACGATCCAAACCGTACTGCATTTATCGCTTTAGTTGTATACGGAGATGGTGAAAAGCGCTACATCCTTGCTCCACAAGGTTTGGAAGTAGGTGCGAAAGTTGAAAGTGGTGTGAATGTGGCTCCTGAAGTAGGTAACACTTTACCAATGCGCAACATGCCATTAGGTACTAACATACACAACATCGAAATGCAACCTGGTCAAGGTGGAAAGTTGGCACGTAGTGCTGGTTCTTCTGCGCAGCTTGCAAACAAAGAAGATCGTTACGCGGTATTGAAAATGCCAAGTGGTGAGCTTCGTAAAGTATTGATTGATTGTTGTGCTACTGTAGGTGTAGTGAGCAATAGTGATCACAGCTTACAGAGTATGGGTAAAGCAGGTCGCAACCGTTGGAGAGGTATTCGTCCTCGCAACAGAGGTGTGGCGATGAACCCAGTAGATCACCCAATGGGTGGTGGTGAAGGAAAGGCATCTGGAGGCCAACCTCGTTCTAGAAATGGTCAGTATTCACGTGGTTTGAAAACTCGTACAGTTGGAAAGGCCAGCGACAAATTGATCATCCAGCGTAAGAACGGAAGTAAACTATCAACTAAGTAAAAAATAATCATCTAATAAATCCGATATGGCTCGTTCGATTAAAAAAGGTCCTTATATCGCTACTCACCTTGAGAACAAGGTGATGGCAATGAACGAAGGAAAGTCTAAAAAGGGTGTGATCAAGACCTGGAGTCGTCGTTCTACAATCTCTCCTGATTTTGTGGGACACACTTTTGCAGTGCACAATGGAAATAAGTTCATCCCTGTTTATGTTACCGAATTCATGGTAGGACATAAGTTGGGTGAATTTGCCCCTACACGTCAATTTAAAGGACACTCTAAAAAAGAAGGTTAATCCCAGAAATAATTAATCATGGAAGCAGTAGCTAAATTGAGAAATTATCCCACATCGCCTCGTAAGATGCGTTTGCTTGCGGATATGATCCGTGGCCAAAAAGTTGAAAATGTATTGGCCCAGTTAGAGCATAACCCAAAGCACCCAGCCGTGCCTTTGCGTAAGCTCGTTTTAAGTGCGATCAGCAATTGGAAACAAAAGAACGAAGGTGGAGATGAAAGCCAGTTGATCATTAAAACAATTTTCGTGGATGGTGCGCGCACTATCAAGCGTATGCGTCCTGCTCCACAGGGTCGTGGCTATCGTGTTCGCAAACGTAGTAACCACGTAACTGTCATTGTAGATTCAAAAGGAAATAAATAATACTAAAAATAACCTACACCAAACATGGGTCAGAAAGCAAATCCGATTGGTAACAGATTAGGCATCATCCGCGGATGGGAGTCTAACTGGTACGGCAACAGAAAAGACTTTGCCGGTAAACTGATTGAAGATCACAAAATCAGAACCTATCTTAATGCACGTATTAACAAAGGTGGAATTTCCAAAATTGTTATTGAGCGTACATTAGGTAAACTGATTGTCACTATTCATACTTCTAAGCCTGGTATCATCATTGGTAAAGGGGGTGGCGAAGTTGATCGCATAAAAGAGGAATTGAAAAAGTTGACCAATAAAGAAGATGTTCAGATCAACATTTTGGAGATCCGTCGTCCTGAATTGGATGCAATGATTGTGGGAGATACAATTGCTCGTCAAATTGAAAATCGTATCAACTTCAAGCGTGCTACTAAAATGGCAATTGCCTCTGCACTTCGTATGGGAGCTGAAGGGATTAAAATTAAGTTAAGTGGTCGTTTGGCTGGAGCAGAGATTGCACGTAGCGAAGAGTTCAAGCAAGGACGTGTTCCTCTTCATACGTTCCGTATGGATATTGATTATGCAAACGTATTTGCACAAACCGTATACGGTAAAATTGGAATTAAAGTATGGATCTGTAAAGGTGAAGTATTAGCCAAGCGTGATTTGAATCCAAACTTCGTTGGTGGAAAGAGCGAGGTAAGTGATCGCCGTGGTGGACGTGAAGAAGGCCGTGGCGGTGAGCGTCGTGATGACAGAAGAGGTGGCGGAGAGCGTCGTGGTGGTGGTCGTGAGCGTCGTAGCTAATCAAAACAACATTCATTAAGAAACTAGAAATAGAAAGTCATGTTACAACCAAAAAGAACCAAGCATCGTAAAATGCAAAAGGGCCGTATGAAAGGCGATGCCAAGCGCGGCACTACTATCGCTTTTGGTTCCTATGCATTGAAGGCATTGGATCAACATTGGATTACCGATCGCCAGATCGAAGCAGCTCGTCAGGCATTGACCCGTGAGATGAAGCGTGAGGGAAATGTGTGGATTCGAATTTTCCCTGATAAGCCAATAACTCGTAAGCCTGCCGAAGTGAGGATGGGTAAGGGTAAGGGTAACCTGGAATTCTGGGCGGCTGTGGTAAAGCCTGGACGTATCCTTTTTGAAGTGGATGGTGTAAGTGAATCAGTAGCACGTGCTTCTTTGTCACTGGCAGCCGGAAAACTTCCTATCAAAACAAAATTCATTGTGCGCCGTGACCTTGTCACTGCCTAAACACTAAACTTTTAGCACGATGTCAAAGAAAACTGAATTTGCAAAGACACTGCAGGGAATGAATGAGCAGGATCTGCGCGCCCGTTTAGCTGATGACCAGCAACGTTTAAAGAAGATGGAATTTGCACATGCGATTTCTCCTTTGGAAAATCCAATGTCTATTCGCAGTCTGCGCCGTGATATTGCCCGTTTAAAAACTGCTATTAAATCAAAGCAACAGCAAGCCTGATAAATAACCCCACATGGAAGCAAGAAATTTAAGAAAGACCAGGATCGGCGTTGTTACCAGCAACAAAATGGAAAAAACCATTACCGTTGCGGTGGAGCGTAAGGTGAAGCACCCGATTTATGGAAAGTTTGTAAAAAAGACAACCAAGTTCCATGCGCATGATGACAAAAATGAATGCAGCATTGGAGATGTGGTTAAGATCATGGAAACCCGTCCGCTTAGTAAAACAAAGCGCTGGCGTTTGGTAGAAGTGGTAGAAAAAGTGAAGTAATCTTTTCAAGTAGAACAATCGTAAAAAAATAGTTGTATGATACAGCAAGAAAGCCGGTTAAATGTTGCGGATAACAGTGGTGCCAAAGAGGTGCTTTGTATCCGCGTACTTGGCAACAGCGGACAACGCTATGCCAAGATCGGCGATAAAATCGTGGTAACCGTAAAGGATGCATTGCCATCTGGCGGTATTAAAAAAGGTACCGTTGCGAAAGCAGTTATCGTTCGCACCACTAACAAGTTGCGTCGTAAGGACGGGTCTTACATCCGTTTTGATGACAATGCAGTGGTTATTTTGAACCAGTCAGACGAACCACGTGGAACCCGCATATTTGGACCTGTTGCCCGTGAATTACGTGACAAGGGTTATATGAAAATTATTTCACTGGCCCCAGAAGTACTTTAATTCGGGGTAAACTATAATGAAGCAAATCATGAAAACAAGATTCAAGGCCAAGTACAACATTCGTAAAGGAGATACAGTTGTTGTCATCGCTGGTGACGACAAAGATCTTACGAAGCCACGTACGGTACGCGAAGTATTGGTTGAAGCCGGAAAGGTGATTGTGGAGGGGGTAAATATCATTACCAAGCACACAAAGCCAACTGCACAAAACACTAAGGGTGGTATCGTGAAAAAAGAAGCTCCCATTCATATCAGCAATGTGATGTTGTGGGACGCAAAAGCAAAAGCACCTGCTCGTGTTAAGCGCGATCGCGTCAATGGTAAAACAGTTAGAACCTCTAAAAAATCAGGAGAAACCTTATGAGCACGAAGGCCTATAAACCCCGTTTAGCAACCAAATACAAGAACGACGTTGTTCCTGCTTTGGTTAAAAAATTCAGCTACGAGACTGTAATGCAGGCTCCACGCTTGGAAAAAATTTGTGTCAATCGTGGTATCAACGGTGCAGTGTCTGACAAGAAAACTGTAGAGATTGCTGTAGAGGAGTTGACAACTATCACAGGACAGAAAGCCGTTCCTACCATGTCTAAAAAAGACATTTCGAACTTTAAGCTTCGTAAAGGAATGCCTATTGGAGCCAAGGTTACACTTCGTGGTGAAAAAATGTACGAGTTCATGGATCGTCTGATCTCTGTTGCATTACCACGTGTACGTGATTTCAAAGGAATCAATGATAAGTCATTTGATGGTCGTGGCAACTACACACTTGGTGTGACTGAGCAGATCATTTTCCCTGAAATCGATATCGATAAAGTGAGTAAGATCACCGGTATGGATATCACTTTTGTAACCACTGCCAACAGCGATGAAGAAGCCTACGAATTGCTGAAGGAAATGGGAATGCCTTTCAAAAACGCAAAGAATAATTAATTAAAATAACAACAAACACATGGCAAAAACTTCCGTAAAAGCCAGACAGCGCAAGCGTGAAAGAATGGTGGATCACTACGCCGCCAAGCGCGAAGAGCTGAAAAAAGCCGGTGACTGGAAAGCATTGGATGAACTACCTCGTAATGGTTCTAAAGTTCGTCTCAAAAATCGTTGTCAGTTAACAGGTCGTCCAAAAGGATATGTGCGCTACTTTGGAATTTCCAGGGTTGCACTTCGTGATATGGCCCTTAACGGCAAAATACCCGGACTTAAAAAAGCAAGCTGGTAATTTTTAAAAAAACGAATTATGGTAACAGATCCTATAGCAGATTTTTTAACTCGTATCCGTAACGCGCAAATGGCGGGTCACCGGGTAGTGGATATTCCTGCATCTAATCTTAAAAAACGGATGACAGAGATTCTATACAATCAAGGGTATATCCTCAAATACAAATTTGAAGATGACAGCAAGCAGGGTGTCATCAAGATTGCCTTGAAGTATGATCCTGCCACTAAGCAACCAGCGATTCAAAGCATGGAGCGTATTAGCCGTCCTGGTCTTCGCCAGTATGCTAAGCCTGCTGAGTTTCGCCGTGTGAAAAATGGCTTGGGTTTGGCCATCTTGTCAACTTCAAAAGGAGTAATGACAGACAAAGAAGCCAAGGCGCAAAATGTGGGTGGTGAAGTATTGTGTTATATCTATTAATCAAATGAATTTACCGGTACATTAAGCCGATACTATACTAGGCTGACCGGCCGGAAACTTAAACTTATAAACTATGTCTCGTATAGGTAAAAAACCAGTAGAAATTCCAAGTGGCGTTACAGTTACAGTTGGAAAGGATAACGTGGTAGTTGTAAAAGGTCCTAAGGGTGAATTGAAACAGGACATCGATCGTGATATCACAATCGAAGTAAAGGATAACCAAATTGTTTTGGGTCGTCCTACTAATCAAATTCGTCACCGCGCTTTGCATGGTCTTTATCGTGCATTGCTTGCAAATCTTATCAAAGGTGTAACTGCAGGGTATGAGAGACAACTTGAGTTAATCGGGGTTGGTTTCAAAGCAGCAAACACTGGCAATGTGTTGGATCTGGCATTGGGATATTCTCACAATATCATCTTTGAAGTTCCTAAGGAATTAAAAGTGGCTACTGCACAGGAAAAAGGACAAAATCCGATTATCACGTTGCAGGGAATCGACAAACAATTGATTGGACAAGTTGCAGCAAAATTGCGCAGTCTTCGTAAGCCTGAGCCTTACAAAGGAAAGGGTGTGCGTTATGTGGGTGAAGTGGTACGTAAGAAGGCTGGTAAGGCTGCTGGTAAATAATTAATAGTCTTTAAAAAAGTATAAGAGATGACTCCTCAATTCAAAACAAAAAGAAGACAGAACATCCGCTATCGAATTCGTCGTAAGATCAGCGGTATTGCTGGCAAACCACGTTTGTCTGTTTACAGAAGCAATGCTGATATCTATGCGCAATTGATCGATGATAATTCAGGTCAAACATTAGCGGCTGCATCTTCTCGCGATAAAGATATTGCTGCTCAAAAAATAACAAAGTCTGAAAAAAGTAAACTGGTTGGTGCTGCTATCGCACGTAAAGCGACTGCACTTGGAATCACTACTGTTACTTTCGACAGAGGTGGCTATTTGTATCACGGTCGTGTAAAGTCAGTTGCTGATGGCGCACGCGAAGCTGGACTGCAGTTCTAAATCAATTAAACATTTCAAAAAACGCATACATGTCAAAGCTCAATTTGAACAGAGTAAAAGCCGGAGACCTGGAATTGAAAGATAAGGTAGTGGCCATCAATCGTGTTGTTAAAACAACCAAAGGAGGTCGTGCTTTTAGTTTTTCTGCCCTCGTGGTAGTTGGAAACGGTAGTGGAGTAGTAGGACACGGTCTTGGTAAAGCAAAAGAAGTACAGGAAGCAATTACGAAAGGAATAGAGGATGCAAAAAAGAATCTCATCAAAGTTCCTATCATGAAGGGCACTGTTCCTCATGACCAATTAGCTAAGGAAGGTGCTGCTAAAGTTTTGATTAAGCCAGCGGCACATGGTACAGGAGTGATTGCAGGAGGTTCTATGCGTGCTGTATTGGAAAGTGCTGGTGTAACCGACGTATTGGCAAAATCATTAGGTTCTGCTAATCCGCATAACGTGGTAAAGGCAACATTCAAGGCATTGGCTTTGTTGCGTGAACCAGTTCAAGTTGCAAAAACTCGTACGCTGGGTTTGAAAAAAGTATTTAACGGTTAAAAGAATTGACCATGAAAAAGATAAAAGTAACACTTGTAAAAAGCCCTATCGACAGGCCAGAGCGTCAAAAGTTGACTTTGCAGGCATTGGGTTTGAACAAGACAAATTCATCACGTGAGTTGGAAGCGACACCTCAAGTATTGGGGATGGTTCGTAAAGTCAACCATTTGTTGAAAATCGAAGATGCTAAGTAATTGAGAGGAAATTACCTCTTTATTTTTAATGCGAGCCCCGTCAAAAATGCTTTCGGGGCGATGAGTAAATAATAAAAGCCATGAAACTACATCACTTAAAGCCTGCAAAAGGCGCTGTTCACAAGACAAAACGTATTGGACGCGGAGATGGCTCCGGCCATGGTGGTACATCCACAAAAGGTACAAAGGGTGCGCAAAGCCGTACCGGTTTTAAAAACAAAATGGCACACGAGGGAGGCCAGATGCCTATTCAGCGTCGTATCCCTAAGCGTGGATTCAAGAATCCTCATCGCGTTTCATACACAGTTTTCAATCTAGGTCAGATTGAGCAACTGTCTGCCAAGTATAATCTAACTGAATTTACCCTTGAGAATCTCTATATCAACGGTCTAATCAGTCAGAATGATCGTGTTAAGGTACTCGGCAACGGAGAAATCAAAGGAAAGTATAGTTTCCGTGTAAATGCCATCAGTGAAAAAGCTAAGTCTGCCATTGAAGCAGCTGGTGGTACTGTCGAAATCGTTGCTTAAATTTAGACGTTCTAAATCAGTAATTAACCGTGAAGAAATTTTTTCAAACGTTTCGCAACATCTGGAGTATCGAAGAACTACGTGATAAGATCCTGTTCACGTTGTTAATGATTACGATCTACCGGATTGGTGCTTATATTGCTTTGCCTGGAATAGACCCAGTAAAGCTCGCTACATCTGCAGAAAATAGTACCGGAATTCTGGGATTGATAGATGCCTTTTCTGGAGGCGCCTTCAATCAAGCTTCTATTTTCGCATTGGGTATCATGCCCTATATATCTGCTTCAATTTTTGTGCAGTTATTGACGGTATTGGTTCCTCGCTTCCAAAAAATGCAAAAGGAAGGAGAGAGTGGACGTAAAAAAATTAACCAATACACAAGATATCTAACTGTGCTGGTTACATTATTGCAAGCATCTGCTTATGTAACCTATTTGCAAGGACTAACCGCACAAAGTGGTGGAATCATTCCTTCATTTGCTCCTTATTTCTGGTTGTCTACTGTAGTGGTATTGACTGCTGGAACTTTGTTTGTTATGTGGATGGGTGAAAAGATCACAGATAAGGGCTTGGGAAATGGTACCTCTTTGATTATCATGATTGGTATCTTGGCTCGTTTGCCACAATCTTTCTTGCAGGAGTTGAGCGCAAAATCAGTACGTAACGGACAAATTTTGTTATTCATTATTGAGGTAGCTGTATTGATCGCCATTATCATGGGATGTATTTTGCTTGTACAAGGTGTAAGAAAAGTCCCCGTGAATTATGCAAAACAAATTGTAGGTAATCGCCAATTTGGAGGAGCTCGTCAGTTTTTACCGATTAAAGTAAATAGCGCAGGCGTAATGCCAATCATTTTTGCGCAGGCAATCATTTTTATCCCAACCATTTTTGCGAATTACAATACACAAGCCAATGATTTTTTACGTGCGATCACTGATCAAACGAATATCTGGCATATGGTTTTGTATTCTGTAGTAGTAATTGGATTTACCTTTCTTTACACTGCATTGATCTTTAATCCAAAGCAGATTGCTGATAATTTGAAGCAGAATAACGGATTCATACCTGGCGTAAAGCCTGGTCAGCCTACTGCTGATTATATTGGTGCAATCATGGACCGTATTACGCTTCCAGGTGCTTTATTATTAGCTTTAGTTGGAATTTTGCCAGGTATTGCCCAGCTTTTGGGAATTACTCAACAATTCTCTACTTTCTTTGGTGGAACGTCCCTTCTGATTATGGTGGGCGTTATTTTGGATACTTTGCAGCAAATTGAAACGCAGTTACTAATGCGTCAATATGATGGATTGATGAAGAGTGGACGCATTCAAGGACGTCAGGCTGCTGCTCCAGTGGATATGTAAAATTTTGTTTTGTGAAATTGAAACCCGGCTGATTCATCGGCCGGGTTTATTTTTTTATTAGATATTTGCTTCATGATTTTAAAGACAGCTGAGGAAGTTGAATTGATGCGGCATAGCGCATTGTTGGTAAGCAATACATTGGCTATGATTGCCGCCGAATTAAAACCAGGCATTGATACACTTTCATTGGATAAACGAATCAGAGAGTTTATTTATGATCATAAGGCTGTTCCCTCTTTTTTAAATTATCATGGTTATCCATATAGTTCCTGTATTTCAGTAAATGATGTAGTGGTGCATGGTTTCCCAACTAAAAAAGCCTTGCAAGAAAAAGATATTGTGTCTATTGATGTTGGGGTGATATTGAACGATTGGCATGGTGATCATGCCTATACTTTTGCTATTGGCGAACCTGATCCAGCGGTAGTTCAATTAATACGCGTTACTAAAGAATCATTGTATAAAGGAATTGAAAAAGCAGTAGTAGGAAATAGGGTAGGAGACATTTCTAATGCGATACAGGAACATACAGAAAAGGCACATGGCTATGGTGTGGTGAGAGAATTAGTGGGGCATGGTTTAGGTAAGAATTTGCATGAAGATCCGCAGGTGCCCAATTATGGGAAAAGAGGAAGTGGCCCCAAATTAAAAGAAGGATTGGTAATAGCAATTGAGCCCATGATTAATTTAGGTAAAAAAGAAGTTTACACTGATAAAGATGGCTGGACAGTTTGCACAAAGGACGGCACCGTATCTGTGCACTTTGAACATGATGTATGTGTTTACAAAAACAGAGCAGCCATTCTCTCTGATTATGCGCCAATTGAAAAAGCAGAGCGCGCTAATTCCAATTTATTTCCTTCCGCCTCTGTTCAACTTTTTTCATAGACATGTCGCTAACCACTGGTCCATACCATTTAGTAGTTATTGGTGGCGGAGCAGCTGGTTTATTTGCGGCTGTTAATACTGCCAGGCTACAACCAGAATGGAAAATTTTAGTGGTTGAGAAAACCGGTAAGCTTCTTTCTAAGGTAAAAGTTAGCGGTGGTGGAAGATGCAATGTAACCCATGCTTGTTTTGATAAAAGGGAGTTTCCATTGTATTATCCGCGTGGCGCATCCTTTGTTAAACGATACATCCATCAATTTTTTACAACTGACACCATTGATTGGTTCCAGCAAAGGGGCGTTCACTTAAAAAAAGAAAGTGATGGGAGGATGTTCCCCGATACCGATAATTCTCAAACGATCATTGATGTTTTATTACGAGAAGCCTCCAAATACGGAATAGATTTTCAGTTTCAATCAGCATTAGTGGGTTTGGAAAAAAATAAAGACAAATTTGAACTTCATTTAAGCAATGGAAAAAGTATTGAAGCCTTGTATTGTTGTTTGGCTTGTGGAGGCATGAATAAAGAATCTTCTTTTGATTGGCTTCGCCAATTGGGTCATACAATTATAAAGCCGGTTCCTTCTCTATTTACGTTCAATTGCCCTGGTCATTCTTTAACTGGGTTGATGGGGGTTGTTGTACCAATGGTGAAAGTGAAAATTAGCGGAACAAAGTTGGAGCAAACGGGTCCTGTATTGATTACACATTGGGGACTCAGTGGGCCGGCTGTACTTCGCTTAAGCGCATGGGGTGCGCGTCTTTTGCAAGAAAAAGAATATCAATTTACGATTCAACTTAATTGGTTGGAAGGGGAGGGTTGGAACTCCGCTTCGGTATTATCCTATTTTGAAAAGCAGCGTCAAGAGCATCCTTCGCAACAGTTAACAAATAGTCGCATGTTTCAATTGCCGCAGCGATTATGGGACTACTTTCTCACTGAGTCTGGTGTTGCTCCGCAAACAAGATTTGCAGATTTGAAAAAGAAGGATGAGAATAAATTAATCAAGTTACTCACAGATATGGTGATGGATGTTTCTGGTAAAACAACCTTCAAAGAAGAATTTGTAACTGCTGGTGGAATCGATTGTGCAGAGATTGATGCAACAACAATGCAAAGCAAATTAGTACCTGGTCTATATTTTGCCGGAGAAATAATGGATGTGGATGGGATAACAGGAGGATTTAATTTTCAACATGCATGGAGCAGTGGTTATTTGGCTGCTCTTTCTATGGCAACTAAATAAGATTAATCAAGTTGATGGTCAAATTGCGGTTTTATTTTCACATGGCACCACGCCAAAAGAGGAAATGAAAGAGTTGTGATCAAAGAGGTTGTCAAGGATGCGCTGGTCAATCGCATCACGTTATAAATTATTGCTAAATAAATGGGGTAGCTAAGGAGAAGTAATGCGCTTACTACTGAATCGCAATGTCCAGTCTTGCCAAATTTTTTAATCGTATATCGATAGATTGGCGTATAAAGAGGAAGGTGAATGATTCTCCCCAATTGAGCGGGTAAGAAAAGTATTTTTTTCAATCGTGGTGAAATACAACTGCCTAACTTATCTTCTAATAATTGATGATCGGAAGCGGGAATTTCGTAAACTAATTGTTGTAGGGACGTTTGTAACAACTGGTTGAAGAGTTGATTGCGAAGTCCATCACTCGATTGTGGAGGTACCTCCTTTTGTGTGATTGGATTTCCAAAATTGAGATGTACGTTTTTACCAAATAGTCTAAACGAACTATAATTGATACCAACTGGAATTACGCGTAAGGGTATTCCATTTTCCCATGCTTGGTTGGCCAATCTTGCGGTTCCTTTTTTCAGGGGTCGAAGATGCCATTCATTTACACAGAGGGCTTCGCTGTAAATTGTTACAATTTTATTTTGTTTGAATAGCTCAACACAAGCATCAAATGTTTGATAATTAATGGAGAGATTTTCAGTGCCTTCACTGGTTCTAAATACAGGCAGAATGTTCAGCTGACGAAGGAGCTGGGCATGATTTTTATTTCGAAATGCATCTCCTCTCGCCAGAGCCCAAACAGGTTCTTCAAACAATGTATCCAATAGGATTGAATCAAAAAAAGAGTTGGGGTGATTGGCTGCTAATAGGATGGGGCCTTTCTCTTGTAGGACTTCGGGATTATTGATCCGAATTTCTCTACATAACAGCCTGATTGCCAGTCTGGAAGCCAGTTTAAGTAAAGGATAAAGCAAGCCCTGATTTTTAGTGAAAATAGGCATATTAACTGTATCTTTGCCACCCCGAAATAAAACCCTCGGGCTATTACAATGTTTCACAACATTATTTCTAAACAACTAAACGCTGATGTACAGGAGAGTGGTGCTGATACAGCAACACCTACAGCGACAACAAATGCACCTGTTGCGCCTACCGCGCATGATGATTTTGATTGGACTGTAGACAAAAGAAATGTGGCTGCTTACTCTGAAGCTGAAAAAGAGAAGTATCACAAAGTTTACGAGAGCACTTTCGTTCAACTTAACGATGGTGAATTGATCAAAGGAACAGTGGTGGGATTGACAAAAACAGATGTCGTATTAAACATCGGTTTCAAAAGTGATGGATTGATTTCTTTCAACGAATTCCGTGACATTCCTGGTTTGAAAGTAGGAGATGAAGTGGAAGTAATGATCGTTGAAAAAGAAGACCGCGATGGTCACCTTAATCTCAGTCGTCGTCAGGCTCGTATTACACGTGCTTGGGAGCGTATTGTTGAAGTTCACAAAACAGGCGAGGTGATTACAGGTACTGTTACTTCAAAAACAAAAGGAGGATTGATCGTTGATGTATTTGGTATGGAAACCTTCCTGCCCGGATCTCAAATTGACGTGAAGCCTGTAACAGATTATGATCAATTTGTTGGTAAGACCATGGAGTTTAAAGTGGTTAAGATCAACGAAGCAATCAAGAATGCAGTTGTGTCTCACAAGGCATTAATTGAAAGCGATATTGAAGCACAGCGTGCACAGATTATGAGCAAGCTGGAAAAAGGACAGGTACTAGAAGGAACTGTAAAGAACATTACAGACTTTGGCGCCTTTATGGATTTGGGTGGACTAGATGGACTACTCTATATCACGGATATTTCATGGGGTCGTATCGCACATCCTTCTGAAGTATTGAAATTAGATCAGAAGATTAATGTAGTGGTACTTGATTTCGATGATGAAAAGCGTCGTATCAGTCTTGGATTAAAGCAATTGACTCCTCATCCTTGGGATGTGCTTTCTGATTCAATTGTAGAAGGAAATACAGTAAAAGGTAAAGTGGTTAATATCGAAGACTATGGTGCCTTTCTTGAAATCCAGCCTGGTGTAGAAGGGTTAGTTCACGTTTCTGAAATTACTTGGGCAAATACACCTGTAAATGCTAAGGAGTTCTTCAAGTTAGGAGACGAGCACGAAGCGAAAATTGTGACATTGGATAAAGAAAGTCGTAAGATGAGCTTATCCATTAAGCAACTTTCTGCTGATCCTTGGAATGAGATTGATCAAAAATTCCCTGAAGGAAGCCGTCATGCTGGACTAGTAAAAAACATCACTAACTATGGTGTATTTGTAGAGCTAGCTCCTGGTATCGGTGGTATGATTCATATCAGTGATCTTAGCTGGTTGAAGCGTTTCAATCATCCTACAGAGTATACCAAAGTTGGACAGCATATCGATGTGATGATCCTGGGTATTGACCGAGAAAATCGTAAACTTCAATTAGGTCACAAGCAATTGGAGGAAGATCCATGGAATACACTACAGGATACTTTTGCAATTGGTAGCATTCACGAAGGTGTAGTAACTCGTCGCGATGACAAAGGCGCTACTATTCAGTTGCCATATGGTTTGGAAGGATTTGCTCCTAACCGTCATTTGGCTAAAGAAGATGGCAAAAACATCGCTGCTGATGAAACTGCTTCCTTTATGGTAATTGAGTTTGATCGCAATGAAAAGCGTATCGTGCTTTCACATACCCGCATTTGGGAACAGGGTAAAATAGAAGAAGAAGAAGCTGTCAAAAAAGAAGCACGTGCCGATGCTGATAAAACAAAGAAAGCTGTAAAGAATATCCAAAGCAAAGTAGAAAAAGCTACCCTGGGTGATTTAGGGGTGTTAGCTGATCTAAAGAAGAAAATGGAAGGTGGTGCTGAAGATAAGTCGGCCGAATAAATTCTACAGTTAAACACAATTCAAAGGCTGCCAATTGGCAGCCTTTTTTTATGCTCATTTTGGTTGCAAGGGAGTTATATTTGTTAGAACCTGTAAATCCGCATGTCTAAAATCGTGCCTAGGATCTTTCGTGCCAATTTGATTCGAAAATTGGTTTTTTTAGTGGTAGGAGCTGCCTCCTATCCGGGGCTTGCCATGTTTAATAAGTTGCGTATCAGCGGAACAGAACATCTCAAGAAGCTGCCTAAAGAAAATGTTCTATTTGTAAGCAATCACCAAACTTATTTTGCCGATGTGATTGCCTTTTTTCAGATTTTTTGTGCCGTAAAATGGGGGAAGAAAAATAAACTGGGCTTGCCGTATTATTTACTTAACCCATTTACTCGTGTCAATTATGTAGCGGCTGTGGAAACTATGAAGGATAATTTATTGACACGTTTATTTTTATTAGCGGGGGGTATTACTGTTAAAAGAACTTGGCGTGCGGGTGGTCAGGACCTAAGAAGAGGATTGGATCCTTCGGATACCCGAAAAATCATTCGCGCATTACAACATAATTGGGTTATTACTTTTCCGCAGGGTACAACTCGCCCCTTTGCACCAGGACGCAAGGGTACAGCCCTCATTATTAAAGAGTGTAGGCCAATAGTTGTTCCTATTGTGATCAATGGATTTTGGCGGGCTTTTAATAAAAAGGGGCTACGGTTAAAGAAAAGGAATACGAGATTAAATGTACAGTTTAAAGCGCCGCTGACTATTGATTATGAGGCTCCAGCTGATAAAATCATGGAGCAAATTATGGATGCGATTGAACAAAGTAAGGCTCACATGCTAAAGGGTCGGCATCACCGGGTGGAGAACATTCCTGCCTAATAAAATCTTATTCAGTAACAAAAAGGGCTTTCAGTTCTGAGGCGTCATTTGGCTTCATTTTTCCGCCTAAAATCAGACGTACTTGTCTGCGACGAAGTGCTCCTTCAAATAATTTCTTTTCGTCCTCACTTGTTACGACTACGGGAGGAACGGGGCGAGGCTTTCTATTGGGATCGAGTGCTACAAAAGTGTAATACGCTTCGTTACTCTTATACTTGAATTGTTGAATTAAATCTTCTCCCCATACTCGTAAATAAATCTCCATGGACGAATTAAAGGCTCTGGTGATTTTAGCCTCAATATGAACCGTGTTACCAAGTTTGATTGGGTTTTCAAAAGAAATATTATCAACGGATGCTGTTACGCAGGGTGCATTGCAGTGTTTTTGTGCAGCAAGTGCTGCAGCGATATCCATCCAATACATGAGACGACCTCCCATCAGGTTTCCAAATACATTGGTGTCATTGGGTAAAACCAATTCCGTCATCACTGTTAAACTATCGGAGGGAGATTTGGGTTGCATACAAGAATTTCTACAAAGATAATGCACCCGGTGTGGGAATGGAATTGTTACTTTTTGTTTCAGGCGTTGAATGAGAGAATATAAATTTTTCAGCTTTTTTCCAATAATCAAAAAAGGAATTGAATCGACCTGTTAATTCAGGAACCAGCCAGTCTCTTTCTTCCTTTTTCCCAGGGAAATGTAGGAAAGCCGGGTGCTCCTTTGTAACTATTTCTTTTGACTTTCTCAGCTCCGTGAGTTCGCTGACTTCGCCAGCAAATACTTGTAAGTCTTGTATTTGGTTGGCCAACCCCAGTATGAAATTGATTACTTTATCGCTAACCGGATGCTCTCTGTAGTGAGAGGGTTCTAATACAAGTATTCTATTTGCCTTTATACCTTTTTTCCATTCGGAGTCCAGGTGATAGGGGTGGTATAAAAAAGTTGGCAAATTAGAATCGAGTGTTGGAAAAATTTTATTGGGAAGTGTTGTAGACAGGGCAGGGATTGTCAACTCTTTCAAAACAGATGGAACCTGTTGTGTAGGTAGATCAGTATAGGCAAGATCTAGAAAAGTTCCTGTTTGACTGGTGTTGCAAAATCGATTTATGTTCTCTTGGTTACAATAATACTTTTTGGAAGAAAAGGTACCTGCCACCCATTGCCAGCTTAATCCATTACTTGCCAGGTCACCATCTAATAAATGGTAGTACATCCATTTAGAAGGTAAGCTCCAATGCGATTGAGCAGTGTTGCAAATAATAGAAGCTACATACATTCTTAAATGATTGTGCATGTAGCCGGTTTGGTACAAATCTTTGATACCCTTGTCGATGGCTTCAATACCCGTTGAAGCGTCGGCGATCGCTTTCGGTAAATGAGAAGTTCTTATTTGGGAGTGGCAAACACGAATGTCTTCAAATATTTCATCCCCTAATTGTTGCCAAATACGTTGATAGTAATCGCGCCATGCCAGTTCTTGGATGAATCTTACTACTTGGTGAGAAGGATATTCTTTTTGAAGAATGATGTCGGCAATTTGACGTGTGGAGATCACCCCTCTGGAAATATAGGGAGACAAATAAGTCACTTTCCCGTCTAAATAGTTACGGCTGGTTCCATATGCAACAGGATCAATCTGTTGGATACGGTTTTTGATCGATTTGATATCAGTTGGGAAGTTCATCTATTTCCCTAAACAACTAATTCAACATTTAGTTTGATCCAGTTTATTTAAATACTCGTTTGCAATCGCAAAAAGCCTTTCTTTTTTAGTCGGATCCATTTTATCCAACGTCTTTAAAAGCATACCAAGACGGGGGTTGCTTGAAAAGAACTTCCGTTGTTTATCCATGAAACGCCAAAAAAGACCATCCCAAATCTCAGACCAACTCGCTTGTATATCATTGCCTATTAATAACGTTTCTCCCTTCTCCCAATTACCCATTTTTAATAAGTAGTTACTTCCACTGATATAGGGTTTGGTGGTCATTATTCCACCATCTGCAAATTGGGTCATGCCATAGACATTGGGCACCATTACCCAGTCATAACTATCAATATACCATTCCATAAACCACCTATAAACTTCATTGGGATCAAACTCACAAAGCAACATAAAGTTTCCAAGCACCATTAAACGCTCAATATGATGGGTGTACGCATGTTTTTGTAATTGACCAATAAGATGATCAATAGGAATAATGCCAGTTGTACCATTCCAGAAAGAAGCAGGAATTTTTCGGTTGAAGCCCCAATAGTTGCGACTGCGTTGTTGACGTCCTTCTATTTCATAAACAGCTCTGATGAATTCTCTCCATCCAATGATTTGTCTGATAAATCCTTCTAAGGAGTTAAGCGGGATCTTATTCTTTTTTGCCTCCTCAAGCGCAGCGGTTATAACTTCGTGGGGTTGTAATAAACCAATATTTAGCAATGGGCTTAACAGCGAATGATGCAACCAGGGTTGTTGCATGGACATGGCATCTTCATAAGGGCCAAAATCCTGCAATCTGTTTTTGATAAAATCTTTCAGCCAGGCTTTTGCATCTTGGTGTGTAACTGGGTAGATAAATGATTCTGTACCACCTGGATTCTTAGCAAAATTCTCTTTTACATACTTAATCGCTTCAGTGGTGTATTTACAAGTCTTTAAGGTTGGAAGGGGAGGAGGAGTTAAACCAGATGGATACCGCTTTCTGTTTTCGTCGTCAAAGGTCCACTTACCACCTGTTGGCTTTCCCTTTTCATCTACTAGGATTTTTCGTTGCTTTCGCTGCCAACAGTAAAAGTCTGTTTGGAAATACGTTTTCTTTTTGTCGAAATAATTATTGATTTCTTTCAGTTTGTTTAAAAACCCCGGGCTATCATGACGAACTAGTTTAAGATTTTTAGCCTGTAGGATTTTTTTGTGCAACCAATCATCAATAGGGTCTATATAATGTAGTGTGTCTAGCCCTTTGTTGGTCTGATTTTTTAAAAAGATAGTAAGGTCATGATCTTTTGAAGTCGCGTCTATATAAACGACCGCGTATCCATTTTTTTGCAGTAACTCTTGATAAGCCTTCATCGAGGCTCTGTGTAGCACTATTTTTTGCTGGTGAAAGGGGTAGAGTGAAAAGAATAAGAATTCCTCTATTAGTACAACTTCTTGGCCCTTAATCAGTGCGGGATTTGGCCAAAATAGCTGGTGGGGAAATAAAATAGTATACGTCTTCATTTTAATCTGCTAGGAGTTAAACAATCATCCATTGTGATTGTTCTATAAAAAAAATCTGATGGAGTCTTTACGCGGAAAAAACATTCTTATTGCCGGCGCTACCGGGGATATTGGTTTTAATACAGCACGCCTTTTGCAAGGAAGTGGAGCCCAGCTTTTTCTCACGGGCCGAAATACCGATTCACTCCAATCAAACGCTCAGCAGTTAGGACTGGCTGCAAATCAGTATTTAGCTGTTGATCTCTCTATGCCAGATGCTGGTGAAAAACTAGCTAAGGCTTATTTTGAGCTCTATCCTTCAATCGATATACTGATTAATGCTGCTGGTATTGGTATCATAAAACCACTAGAGCTGCTTACAGAGGAAGACATGTTGAATAGTTTGCAGACCAATTTGCTGGCCCCTTATAGGTTGCTTAAAGCATTTCTTCCTGCTATGAAAACCGCTAAAAAGGGATTGATTATAAATATTCCCGGCGTCTTAGGTAAAGTACCAATGGCTGGAGCCGCTGCTTACAGTGCTTCCAAATATGGATTAGTAGGAATGATGCAAAGTGTGCGCGAAGAGATCAAGCGAACAGAAATTCGAATTACTAATGTATTTATGGGAGGTGTCAACTCGGGATTTTGGGACACCATTGATTTAAGAGTGCAACGTGAAAAAATGATACAACCTGAGGAGGCCGCTCGCTCTATTTGGTTTCTGTGCCAACAGCCGGCTAGCGGAGTCGTAAGCGAGTTGGTTTTACAGCCCTTTAATCACCAAGCAATTTGAGTAGTACCCGTAAAGTATCTGCGCGGCAACTACTAATTTTGCAGGGCTTTAAGCTATCTTCTTTTTATGCAAAACCCGCCAACACTTCCTTCCTTTGAAAATACTGCGCTAGCCTTTCAATACAAATCCGATGCTGATTTAAAGAAAGCACGTTTTTTATTTGGAATGATGTCCAATCCCTGGATTGTTAAATTAGGTACTGTGCTAACACCCTGGGCTATCCGGGTTGGATTGCCTGTGAAGGGTTTGATACACTCTACGCTTTTTTCACAATTTATAGGGGGTGAATCGTTGGCGCAAACTGCAACTGTAGCAAAAAAACTAGCCAATTACAAGGTTCAGGTTATTCTGGATTATGGTGTTGAAGGAAAACAGGGAGAATCTTTTTATGATGAAGCGCGTGATCAATTTGTCAAGGTAATCGACTTTGCTGCTACACAGCCAAATATTCCATTCATCAGTATTAAACTTACGGGTCTTGCTCGTTTTCAATTATTGGAAGAAATACACAGCAAGATGGTGTCGATTGAGCTTCCTTTACTAGAGCGATATGAAAAGGCGTTGAATTTATTGCCCTTGGAGTCATTAAACGAGTGGGGTAGAGTCTGTTCTCGCATGGAAAAAATTTGCTTTCATGCCGCCATGCGTCAGGTCGCTGTTGCGTTGGATGCTGAGGAAACTTGGATTCAGGAGCCCCTTGATGCACTCGCTGCAGTAATGATGGAGTTGTGTAACAAAAAGAGGCCCATCGTTTATAATACCTATCAATTGTACCGCAGTGATCGTTTAGCTTTCATAAAGCAAATGCATCAATTGGCTTTGGAGCGCGGATATATATCCGGAGCAAAATTGGTTCGAGGGGCGTACATGGAAAAAGAAAGAAAGCGTGCTGCATTGATGGGCTACGCATCTCCGATTAATCCCACTAAAGAATCGACGGATGAGCTATATGACCAAGCATTAATCTATTGTATTGATTATTTAGATTCTTTTGGAATTATTGTTGCATCGCATAACGAAAAAAGCAATTTGCTGGCGGTGCGTAAGTTGCTAGAAAAAGGGCACTCCTTACAGCATTCTCATATTCATTGGAGCCAGCTATATGGTATGAGCGATAACATCACCTTTAATTTGGCTAATGCGGGGTGCGGGGTTAGCAAGTATTTGCCTTTTGGTCCAATTGAGGATGTAGTACCTTATTTGATGCGTCGTGCGCAGGAAAACACTTCTGTCAAGGGCCAGACGGGGCGTGAGCTGGGACTCATCCAAAAAGAATTGGTCAGACGATCTCAATCATCTTAATATTGCAGTATGCAGCAATATCACGATTTACTTCGACATATTCTTGAAAACGGAACCGATAAGACTGATCGTACCGGAACAGGTACCCGAAGTGTATTTGGATACCAGATGCGTTTTGATCTTTCCAAAGGGTTTCCTCTTGTTACTACTAAAAAAGTACATCTCAAGAGTATCATTTACGAGTTATTATGGTTTTTAAAGGGGCAGACTAACATTGCTTATTTGAAGGAAAATGGAGTTAGTATTTGGGATGAATGGGCTGACGAAAATGGTGAGCTGGGTCCGGTTT